>Ga0302319_10001846_pt1 | contig 46864 bp, 46 predicted proteins | sample Bog_T0_2_FD_203319 | JGI IMG/M metagenome (GOLD analysis project Ga0302319, IMG submission 203319) | Peat permafrost microbial communities from Stordalen Mire near Abisko, Sweden - Bog_T0_2 | ecosystem: Environmental > Terrestrial > Soil > Wetlands > Peat | place: Sweden: Abisko, Stordalen Mire...
GAATCATCGACAAGGAGCGGCCGAACGCCTTGTTGCCGACCATGGGCGGTCAAACCGCGCTCAACACCGCGCTCGACCTGGTCCGCGAGGGCGTGCTCGAGAAATACGGGGTCGAGATGATCGGTGCATCGCAGCGCGCCATCGACATGGCCGAGGACCGGGAGCTGTTCCGCCGCGCGATGACCGACATCGGCCTCGAGACGGCGCGGGCGCGCATCGCCCACAGCATGGAGGAGGCGTTGGCGGTGCAGTCGGAGATCGGATTCCCGACCGTCATCCGGCCCTCCTTCACTCTGGGCGGCAGCGGCGGCGGCATCGCCTACAACCGGGAGGAGTTCGAGGCCATCGTGGCGCGCGGGCTCGATGCCTCGCCGACCAACGAGGTTCTGCTCGAGGAATCCGTGATCGGCTGGAAAGAGTACGAGATGGAGGTGGTCAGGGACCGGAACGACAACTGCATCATCATCTGCTCCATCGAGAACCTGGACCCGATGGGGGTGCACACGGGCGATTCGATCACGGTGGCGCCGGCGCAGACGCTCACGGATCGCGAATATCAGCGCCTGCGCGACGCGTCGATCGCCGTGCTGCGCAAGATCGGCGTGGACACCGGGGGATCCAACGTGCAATTCGCCGTGAATCCGGACGACGGCCGGGTTCTGGTCATCGAGATGAACCCGCGCGTTTCCCGCTCGTCGGCCCTGGCCTCGAAGGCCACGGGATTCCCGATCGCCAAGATCGCCGCCAAGCTGGCGGTCGGCTACACGCTGGATGAGCTCAGGAACGAGATCACCGGGGGCGCCACGCCGGCCTCCTTCGAGCCGGCGATCGACTACGTGGTCGTCAAGATCCCGCGCTTCACCTTCGAGAAATTTCCGGGCGCGAACACGCGATTGACCACGCAGATGAAGTCGGTGGGCGAGGCCATGGCGATCGGACGCACGTTCAAGGAGTCGATGCAGAAGGCGCTGCGCAGCCTCGAGCTCGGCTACGACGGATTCGATCCGCAGATCGAGCTGCCGCTCACCGATGCGGCCGCCGACAAGCTGGCATTCGAGCTGCGGTGGCCCGGCCCGGACCGCATCCTGTACGTGGCCGATGCGTTCCGCGCCGGCTGGACGCCCGCCCAGGTGTTCGACGCCACCCGCATCGACCCCTGGTACCTGGCGCAGATCCAGGAACTGGTGCGCGACGAGGCGCAGCTGGTCGTCGACGGCTACGAAAGCCTGGACTACGCGCGGCTGCGCGCCCTGAAGCGCAACGGCTTCTCGGATTCGCGCATCGCGACCCTGACGGGGCGCGACGAGGCGGCGATTCGCGCCCGCCGCCGCAAGCTCGGGCTGCACCCCGTGTTCAAGCGCGTGGACACCTGCGCCGCCGAATTCGCAACCTCGACCGCCTATCTGTATTCGACCTACGAGGACGAGTGCGAGGCGAACCCCACGTCGCGGCGCAAGATCATGATCCTGGGCGGAGGGCCGAACCGCATCGGGCAGGGAATCGAATTCGATTACTGCTGCGTGCATGCCTCGCTCGCGCTGCGCGAGGATGGCTTCGAAACCATCATGGTCAACTGCAATCCCGAGACCGTGTCGACGGACTACGACACGTCCGACCGCCTGTACTTCGAACCGCTGACGTTCGAGGACGTGATGGAGATCATCGAGAAGGAGAAGCCCGAGGGGGTCATCGTGCAGTTCGGCGGCCAGACCCCGCTGAAGCTCTCGCGGGCCCTCAGCCTCGCCGGGGCGCCCATCATCGGCACCACGCCGGACAGCATCGACGTCGCCGAGGACCGGGAACGCTTCCAGAAGCTGGTGACCTCGTTGAAGTTCAAGCAGCCCGCCAACGCGCTGGCGCGCACCGCCGATGCGGCCGTGCAGATGGCGCGCGAGGTGGGATTCCCCCTGGTCGTGCGCCCGAGCTACGTGCTCGGCGGCCGCGGCATGGAGGTGGTGTTCAACGAGGACGACCTGCGCGAGTACATGGTGACGGCGGTGAAGGTGTCGAACGACGCCGCCGTGCTGCTCGACCGGTTCCTGGACCTCGCCATCGAGGTGGACGTCGATGCGGTGTGCGACGGCGAGGACGTGCTCATCGGCGGCATCATGGAGCACATCGAGCAGGCCGGGGTCCATTCCGGCGACTCCGGGTGTTCGCTGCCGCCGAACGGGCTCGCGCCCGAGATCCAGGACGAGCTGCGCTCGCAGACCCGCAAGCTCGCGAAGGCGCTCAACGTGGTGGGGCTGATGAACGTGCAGTTCGCGATCCAGAGCGGCGTCATCTACATCCTGGAGGTGAACCCGAGAGCCTCGCGCACGGTGCCGTTCGTCTCCAAGGCCACCGGCATTCCGCTCGCCAAGGTGGCCGCCCGGGTCATGGCCGGGAGGTCGCTGAAGGAGCAGGGCCAGACCACGGAGCGCATCCCGAGCTACTTCTCGGTCAAGGAGGCGGTGTTCCCGTTCATCAAGTTCCCGGAGGCGGACCCGATCCTGGGTCCCGAGATGAAATCCACCGGCGAGGTGATGGGCACGGGGCGCACCTTCGGCGAGGCCTACGCGAAGGCGCAGGCGGCGTCCGGCGTGGTTCTGCCCACGCGGGGCCTGTGCTTCGTGAGCGTGCGGGACCGGGACAAGCCCGGCGCGGTGCTTCTGGCGCAGATGCTGATCGCCCGGGGGTTCGAGATCGCGGCCACCGGCGGCACGGCCGCCGCATTGGAGCAGGCCGGCGTCGCCTGCCGCCGGGTGAACAAGGTGCGGGAGGGTCGCCCGCACGTCGTCGATATGATAAAAAACGACGAAGTGGCGCTGATCGTCAATACCACCGAAGGCAAGCAGGCGGTGCGCGAGTCGCGGTCGATTCGCCGTGAAGCGGTCGCCCGCAGGGTTACCTACTACACGACCGTGGCCGGCGCGCGCGCCACCTGCGATGCACTCGATCATCTGGGCGACATCGAAGTGAATCGGCTGCAAGATCTGCACAAGGAATTCTCGGCGTGAAACGAACCCCCATGACGCTGCGCGGCGCGGAGCGCCTCCGGCAGGAGCTCAAACAGCTGAAGAGCGAGGCGCGGCCGAACGTGATCAAGGCCATCGCGGAGGCGCGCGCCCACGGCGACCTGTCGGAAAATGCCGAGTACCACGCGGCGCGCGAGCAGCAAAGCTTCATCGAAGGGCGCATCGCCGAGATCGAAACCCGCCTGTCCCACTGCGAGGTGATCGACGTCACCAAGCTGTCGGCCAGCGGACGCGTCGTGTTCGGCGCGACGGTGGAGCTCGAGGAACAGGACGGCGGCGCCAAAGTGGTGTATCAGCTGGTCGGCGACGACGAGGCGGACATCAAGAAGGGGCTGCTGTCGGTCTCTTCGCCCATCGCGCGGGCGCTGATCGGCAAGCACGAGGGCGACGTGGCCGACGTGACCGCGCCGGGCGGCACGCGCGCCTACGAAATCGTCTCCGTCCGGTACATTTGAACTCCATGCCCGGTCTGCGGCGCCCGTGTCCGTGATCCGCAGCGTCTTGCGCCTGCTGCTGGTCCTGTGGGCCGGGAGCCTCTGGTCGGTGGGTTTGTGGGTGGCGCCGACGCTGTTCTTCGCCCAGTCGGACCGGCACCTGGCCGGCTTGCTGGCGGGGCGCATATTCACCGTCGAGGCATACCTCGCGGTGGCCGTCGCCGTGCTCGCCTTGCTGCTGCCCGGCCGGTCGAAATTCCTCTGGGGTTACGCGGCGGCAGCCCTCCTGGCGGTCAACGAATGGGCCTTGCGGCCCGTCATGGCCGCCGCCCGGGCCCGCGGCGCGTTGGGCGGCCTGACCTTCGGCGCCTGGCACGGCGTTTCCACCGTCCTCTATGCGCTGGCGTGCCTGGCGCTGCTGTCAGTGGTCTGGAATCAGGATCGTCGGTAGTTCCTTGCGCGGGCGGTAGAATACGCCCACGCGACCCACCCGCTGCACCAGCGAACTGGCAGTGCGCGCGGCAAGGGTCTCGAGGGCCGCGTTGCGCTCCTCGCGATCGGCCATGCGAGCGCTGACCTTGACGAGTTCGTGGTCCGTGAGCGCGCGGTCCAATTCGTTGACGACGCCGTCCGTGAGGCCGGCGTTGCCCAGCATGACGATCGGGTTCAGCGGGTGCGCCAGGCGGCGCAGGTGTTTCTTTTGTTTTTCGGACAGGTTCATGCGGCGGATTATAGGCCGCGAAGCGGGTGCGGTGATGCCGAAGCGGACCAAGAGCAGTGCACGATGGCTCGCGGAACACGCGAGCGACGAGTTCGTCAAGCGCGCCCGCCAGGAGGGCTGGCGCTCGCGCGCCGTCTTCAAGCTCAAGGAAATCCAGGAGTCGGAGAAGTTGCTGCGTCCCGGCATTCGATGCGTGGATTTGGGGGCTGCGCCGGGCGGTTGGAGCCAGTATGCTGCGCGCCTATTGGGCGGAGCGGGCCGCGTGGTGGCCACCGACATTCTTCCGATGGACGCGATTCCCGGCGTCGATTTCGTGCTCGGCGACTTTCGCGAGGAGGGCGTCCTGGATCAGCTCCTGACGGCCGTCGGCGCCGAGAAGGTGGACCTTGTTTTGTCCGATATGGCCCCCAACATGGCAGGCATCGATGCCGTCGACCAGCCGAGGTCCATGTATCTGGCGGAACTGGCGGTCGAATTCGCCGACCGGGTGCTCCGGCCGGGCGGGGATCTGCTGGTGAAGGTCTTTCAAGGGGCCGGATTTGAAGAGATCGTCAAGACTGCCCGCCGCCGCTATGGCCGGGTGGTCATGAAAAAGCCAAAAGCGTCACGATCCCGCAGTCCTGAGATCTATCTGTTGGCGCGGCAGTTTGGGATGGTGTAAGTTCGGGCAATCCTCTCCGGAAACGCGCCTCGTGGCGTGCCGGAAGCTCTGCCAAGCATTGAGTGTCGTAACGGATTCGCGGGTGTAGGTGAAACTTGAACGATCTGACGAAGCAAATTCTGTTGTGGGTCGCCCTGGCGGTCATCCTGCTCGCTATTTTCAGCCAGTTCGGCATGCGCACGGGTCAGCCGGCAACCATCGATTACTCGCAGTTCTTGTCCGACGTGAAGAGCAACAGCATCGAATCGGTCACCTTGAAGGGGGAGATCATCGAGGGCAAGCGCCGCGACGGGAATCAGTTCGTGACCTACAATCCGGAAACCAGCAACGGCGCGCTGATCGGCCTGCTGCAGTCGCAGGGCGTGAAATTCCGGGGCGAACCGCCGAAACAGCAATCCGTCTTCCTGCAGTTGCTGATCTCCGCCTTTCCCATCCTGATCCTCATCGGCTTCTGGGCTTACTTCATGCGCCAGATGCAGGGCGCCTCCGGCGGACGGGGGGCCATGTCCTTCGGCAAGAGCCGGGCGCGGCTCTTGGGCGAGGACCAGGTCAACATCACCTTTGCGGACGTCGCAGGGGTCGAGGAGGCCAAGCAGGAAGTGGTCGAAATCGTCGACTTCCTGAAGGATCCCGGCAAATTCCAGAAACTTGGCGGCAAGATCCCGAAGGGCGTGCTCATGGTCGGGTCCCCGGGAACCGGCAAGACCCTGCTGGCGCGCGCCATTGCGGGCGAGGCCAAGGTGCCGTTCTTCACCATCTCGGGCTCGGATTTCGTCGAAATGTTCGTCGGCGTGGGCGCCTCGCGCGTCCGCGACATGTTCGAGCAGGCCAAGAAGCATGCGCCCTGCATCATCTTCATCGATGAAATCGATGCGGTGGGCCGTCATCGCGGCGCCGGCTTGGGCGGCGGGCACGATGAGCGTGAACAGACGCTGAACCAGCTCCTGGTGGAAATGGACGGGTTCGAGGGCAATGAGGGCATCATCGTCATCGCGGCCACCAACCGGCCGGATGTGCTGGATCCCGCCTTGCTGCGCCCGGGCCGGTTCGACCGGCAGGTCGTGGTGCCGCTGCCCGACGTTCGCGGCCGCGAACAGATCCTCAAGGTTCACATGCGCAAGGTCCCTTTGGGCGACAACGTCAAGCCGGCGGTCATCGCGCGCGGCACGCCGGGTTTCTCCGGCGCCGATCTTGCCAACCTGGTGAACGAGGCGGCGCTGTTCGCCGCTCGCGGCAACAAGCGTTCGGTCACCATGGAGGAATTCGAGCGCGCCAAGGACAAGATCATGATGGGCGCCGAGCGGCGTTCCATGGTCATGACGGAGGAGGAAAAGCGCAACACGGCCTACCACGAGTCGGGCCACGCCATCGTCGGCTTGAGCGTTCCGGAACACGATCCGGTCTACAAGGTCACGATCATTCCCCGGGGACGCGCGCTGGGCGTGACCATGTTCCTGCCGGAACAGGATCGTTACAGCACCAGCAAGCGCCAGCTCGAAAGCCGCATTGCGACGCTGTTCGGCGGCCGCGTGGCCGAGGAATTGGTGTTCGGCCCGGATGCCGTGACCACCGGCGCCTCCAACGACATCGAGCGGGCCACGGAGCTCGCGCGCAACATGGTGACCCGCTGGGGGTTGTCGGACCGGCTCGGACCGCAGACCTACAGCGAGGAGTCCGGCGAGGTGTTCCTCGGGCGCAGCGTCACCCAGCACAAGCAGGTGTCCGACGTCACCGCGCACGTCATCGACGAGGAAGTGCGCAAGGTGATCGACAGCAATTACCAGCGTGCGTACAAGATCATCCAGACCAACATGGACAAGCTGGAAGCGATGTCCCAGGCGCTGATCAAGTACGAAACCATCGACGAAGAAATGATCAAGGACATCATGGAAGGCCGGATCCCGCGTCCGCCGCGCGACTGGGACGACACGCCGACGACCACACCGCGACCTCCCGCGGCCGAAAAGCCCGCGCCGCCGCTGGTGAATCCGGCGGGACAGCACTAGCCCGGGGCGCCGCCCGGCGGCGTATCCTCGAGGAGACGGCGGGGTCAAGGAGCGGTCGGGGCCAGGAGCGCGGCCAGGAGCGCGACCAGGGTCCGCCATCTCGGGCCGCCTCTTTAACATAAGCTGACTTAATCCCCAATGCTATGGCGCTGCCGCAATAGGGTCATCGATCTGTCCGAGCCCGTGGTCATGGGCATCCTGAACGTGACCCCCGATTCCTTCTCCGACGGCGGCCGCTATGCGAGTCCGGACGCTGCATTCGACCGCGCGGCTCGCATGGTGGCCGAGGGCGCGGCGATTCTCGACGTCGGCGGGGAATCGACCCGGCCCGGCGCACTGGGGGTCGACGAGGCCACGGAGCTCGAGCGCGTACTCCCGGTCATCGAGCGCATCGCGCGCCATCTGGACGTGGCGATCTCCATCGACACCAGCAAGCCCGGGGTGATGGCGCAGGCGACGGGCGCCGGCGCGTGCATCGTCAACGACGTGTACGCGCTGCGCGCGCCGGGCGCCCGCGAGTGGGCGGCCCGGGCGGCAGTCGGAGTGTGCTTGATGCACATGCGGGGTGAGCCGCGTACGATGCAGAACGATCCCTCGTACCTGGACGTCGTTGCCGAGGTTTGCGAGTTTTTGGGGGCGCAGCGCGCCGCGTGCGAGGCGGCGGGGATCGCGGCACCGGCCATCGCTCTCGATCCGGGAGTCGGGTTCGGCAAGGGCTTGGAGCACAACCTGGCCTTGCTCCGGGCGCTCCCCCGGATCGCGGCGCTCGGATCGCCGCTGCTGGTGGGGGTGTCGCGCAAGAGCTTTATCGGCCGCGTTCTGGGACGGCAGACCGACGAGCGCTTGGCGGGAGGCCTCGGCCTCGCGGCGCTGGCCGTGAGCATGGGAGCGCGGATCATCCGCACCCACGACGTCGGCCCCACGCGCGATGCGATACGAATGGTGGACGCCGTCTTGAAGGGCGGCGCGGCGGACAGAGCGGGAGCGGCAAGGTGACCAGTCGTTATTTCGGGACCGATGGCGTGCGTGGGCGGGTGGGGCAGGCGCCCATGACCGTGGATTTTGCGCTGCGGCTGGCGAGCGCCGCGGCGCGCGTCCTCGCGCCGGAAGGCGGCCGCGTGCTCATCGGCAAGGACACCCGCCTGTCCGGCTATCTGTTCGAGTCGGCGCTGGAGGCGGGTTTCGTGGCGGCGGGGGTCGACGTGATGCTCATCGGGCCGCTGCCGACGCCCGGGATCGCCTACATGACCCAACGGCTGGCATGCAGCTTCGGCGTGGTCATCAGCGCGTCGCACAACCCCTACGAGGACAACGGCATCAAGTTCTTCGATTCCACGGGCAGCAAGCTCTCCGATGAGATCGAGAGCCTGATCGAGGCTTCGATGGACGGCCCGGTGGTCACCCAGGAATCGCAGCATCTGGGCCGGGCGATGCGCATCGATCGCAGCCGGACCCAATACCAGGAATTTTGCGCATCGACCGTTCCCGCCGGCATGAGCCTCAGGGGCTTCAAGATCGTCATCGACTGCGCGAACGGCGCCGCCTACAAGGTGGCGCCGCGCGTGCTCGCCGATCTCGGCGCGGAAATCGTGCCGATCGGATGCTCGCCGAACGGGCGCAACATCAACGACGGCTGCGGCTCGACCGCGCCCGAGCTCCTGCAGCTCACCGTTCCGGGGGTGCGCGCGCACGTGGGCCTTGCGCTCGACGGCGACGGCGACCGCGTGATGATGGTGGACGAACTCGGGCGCTGCGTGGACGGCGATCAGCTGCTCTTCATCCTCGCCACGGCCCGGCGCAAGAGCGGCGAACTGCGCGGGCCGGTGGTCGGCACCGTGATGAGCAACCTGGGACTGGAGCATGCGCTCGCCGAGCGCGACATCGGCTTCCGCCGCGCGCAGGTCGGCGACCGGTACGTCCTCGGCCTGCTGAACGAGACCGGGGGGACGCTCGGCGGCGAGACCTCGGGACATATCCTGTGCCTGGACAAGACCACCACGGGGGATGGCCTGGTGAGCGCGCTGCAGGTGCTGGCCGTGATGAAATCCACCGGGGCGAGCCTCGCCGAGCTGGCGGCGCCGATGCGCCGCTACCCGCAGGCGCTGCTGAACGTGAAGGTGGCGCGGCGCTTCGATCCCATGGCGGATCCGGGCGTTGCCGCGGCGGCGGCCAAGGTGGAGCGTCAGTTCGCGGGGCGGGGGCGAATCGTGCTGCGAGCCTCGGGCACCGAACCCGTGATTCGCGTCATGGTCGAGGGCGCGGATGCCGACCTCGTCAAACGGGGCGCGCGCGACATCGTGGTGGCCGTGGAGGCGGCGGCGAGCGCGGGTGCGGCGGATGGGAGCCTGTCTGAGTAATCTGCGCGGCCGCGGGCGCGCCCATCTGGCCGGATGCGCCCGAGGCTTGCAGTTGGAGGTCCGCGCAGCTAATCTTCGCCGCCTTTCCTGCCGGGCTTGGGAGCCGTCGATGCATGAGGGGAATTCTGTCCGGTCCCGGAGGTGGTGCGTATGCGTCGTCCGTTAGTCGCTGGTAACTGGAAAATGCACGGATCGCTGTCGACCACACGGACCCTGCTCGCGGACCTGGAGCAGCGGCTGGAACCGCAGTGGCCGATCGACGTCGCCGTGTTCCCGCCCTACGTGTACCTGGCCGACGCAGCCCGCATCCTGGACCAGGGGCAGATCAAGCTGGGGGCGCAGGATGTGTGCGCCGAGGCCGGCGGCGCCTTCACCGGCCAGGTGAGCGTTGCGATGCTGAAGGACGTGGGCTGCCGCTACGTGATCGTCGGGCATTCCGAGCGCCGGCGCTTGTACCATGAGGATGACGTCCTGGTGGCCCGCAAGTTCGCCGCCGTCGCGCAGGCGGGGCTCACGCCCGTGCTGTGCGTCGGCGAGACGCTCGAGGAGCACGAGGCGCACCAGGCCGAGCCGGTGGTGGCCCGGCAGATCGACGCCGTGATCGCGATGAACGGCATCGGCGCGTTCGCACACGCCATCGTGGCCTACGAGCCGGTCTGGGCCATCGGTACCGGCCACACGGCGACCCCGGCGCAGGCGCAGGGCGTGCATGCCTACTTAAGAGGCCGAATTGCCGCACAAGATGCTAATATAGCGGGCCAACTGCGGATCCTGTACGGCGGCAGCGTCAAGGGCGGCAACGCGGCGGAGCTGTTCCGGATGCCCGACGTCGATGGCGGTTTGGTGGGCGGTGCCTCGTTGAGCGCCGATGAGTTTCAGCAGATTTGCGTGGCTGCGGCCGGGCGGCATTCCGTCCCGGGCGGCGGGCGCCACTGAGAGTTTGGTTATGTTGCGTGGTTTCATTCTGGCGGTGCACGTGTTGCTCGCCCTGTTGATCATTTTGCTGGTCCTGATGCAGCGGGGCAAAGGCGCGGAGGCCGGCGCCGGCTTCGGATCGGGCGCTTCGGGCACCGTTTTCGGAGCGCGCGGGACGAGCACGCTGTTTTCGAAGTTGACCGCGGTTTTCGCCGCGCTGTTCTTCGTGACGAGTTTGTCGCTCGCTTATATGGGCACGCGCTCGGCGGCCGAGCCCTCGAGCGTCCTCGAGCGTTCGCTGCTGAATGCACCGGCCCCGGCGCCGGCCCAACCGGTGAAGAAATGACTTATGCCGACGTGGCGAAATTGGTAGACGCGCTAGTTTGAGGGGCTAGTGGGGCAACCTGTGCCGGTTCGAGTCCGGCCGTCGGCACCATCCACACCCATGAGCCCGGGTTCATGGGGCGGAGCTTTGGGGGAGCGGGATTCTCACGCGATGCAGCGCGACGCAGCAGAAGTCGCCTGATATGATGATGCATTAAGTTCAAGCGAACGGCGACGATGTTGCGACAGTACCTGCCGATCTTGATTTTCCTGGGCCTGGCTACGGTGCTGGGTTTGGCTCTTTTCACGATCGGCTGGATTGCCGGACCGAGGCGGCCCGGCGCCGAGAAGCTTTCCCCGTACGAATGCGGATTCGAGGCGTTCGAGGACTCGCGCATGCGGTTCGACGTCCGCTATTACCTCATCGCCATCATCTTCATCGTGTTCGACCTGGAAATCGCCTTCTTCTTTCCCTGGGCCGTGTCGCTGGGCGTGACCGGCACCTTCGGGCTGGTGGCCATGCTGATCTTTGCCCTGGTGCTGGTCGTGGCGCTGGTGTACGACTACAAGAAAGGGGCCCTTGAATGGGACTAGAAGCCGTATCAGCCGATATTCCCACCGTCCGCGGCTTCGAAGTCACCACCGTCGACAAGCTCATCAACTGGGCCAGAACGGGGTCGCTGTGGCCCATGACCTTCGGCCTTGCATGCTGCGCGGTGGAGATGATGCAGGCCGGCGCCGCCCGCTACGATCTCGACCGCTTCGGCGTGGTGTTCCGTCCGAGTCCGCGCCAGTCCGACGTCATGATCGTCGCCGGGACTCTCGTCAACAAGATGGCGCCGGCGCTGCGCAAGGTCTATGACCAGATGGCCGAGCCGCGCTGGGTGATCTCGATGGGATCGTGCGCCAACGGCGGCGGTTACTATCATTATTCCTACGCCGTGGTACGCGGCTGCGACCGGATCGTGCCGGTGGACGTGTACGTTCCGGGATGTCCGCCGACGGCCGAGGCCTTGATCTACGGCATCATTCAGCTGCAGAACAAGATCAAGCGCAACAAGGCCATCATCCGATGACGGACGCAGCAAGCGTCACCGGCGCGGGGAGCGCTCCGGCGGGCCTCGAACTCCTGGAGCAGGCGATCATTCGTATCCTTCCGCCGGACGTCAGGCCGTGCGCCGGCCGGGGACGCGAACTCACCTGCGAGGTGCCGGCGGATCGGGTGCTCGAGATCGCCACCGTGTTCCGCGATCACGAGGACCTCAAGTTCGAGATGTGCATGGACGTGTGCGGGGTCGATTACCTGGAGCACGGCCGCGCCGAATGGAAGACGGAGGACGCAACCTCCTCGGGCTTCAGCCGCGGCGTCGCCCGCGGCCGGGCGCGCGCGGCGGAAGCTTCGATGCCCGCGGCGGGGCGGCGCTTCGCCGTCGTCTATCATTTGCTGTCGATATCGCGCAACCAGCGGGTGCGCCTCAAGGTGTTCTGCCCCGACAACTCGCAGCCCATGGTCGACTCGGTGACGGGCATCTGGGCGGCTGCGGATTGGTTCGAGCGCGAGGCTTTCGACCTGTTCGGCATCCTGTTCCGGGGCCATCCGGACCTGCGCCGGCTGCTCACCGATTACGGGTTCATCGGCCATCCGTTCCGCAAGGATTTTCCGCTGACGGGCAACGTCGAAGTGCGCTATGACCCGGAAAAGGGGCGCGTGGTGTACCAGCCCGTGAGCATCGAACCGCGCATCCTGGTGCCGAAGGTCATCCGCCACGACAATCGCTACGACCCGGCGCTCACCAACGCGGCGGCGGCCGCCGGCAACCCGGGCGGGAAAGCCAGTGGCTGAAATCCGCAACTACACCATGAACTTCGGACCGCAGCACCCGGCGGCGCACGGCGTGTTGCGCCTGGTGCTGGAGATGGACGGCGAAGTGATCCAGAAGGCGGATCCGCACGTCGGCCTGCTGCACCGTGGGACGGAGAAGCTGGCGGAGAGCAAGCCCTTCAACCAGTCGATCGGCTACATGGACCGGCTGGACTACGTGTCCATGATGTGCAACGAGCACGCCTACGTCCTGGCCGTGGAAAAGCTCTTAGGGGTAGCCCCGCCGCTGCGCGGCCAGTACATCCGCGTCATGTTCGACGAGATCACGCGCATTCTGAACCATCTGATGTGGCTGGGGGCGCATGGGCTCGACATCGGCGCCATGACGGTGTTCCTGTACTGCTTCCGCGAGCGCGAAGATCTGATGGACTGCTACGAGGCGGTGTCCGGAACGCGGATGCACGCGACCTACTACCGGCCCGGAGGCGTGTATCGCGACCTGCCGGATGTGATGCCGAAATACCAGCCGTCCCAGTGGCGCAGCAAGCGCGAGTGCGACCGGCTCAACGAGCGGCGCTCCGGCGGGCTGCTGGATTTCATCGCCGACTTCGCGCGGCGCTTTCCGGCCTGCGTCGACGAGTACGAAACGCTGCTCACGGACAACCGCATTTGGAAACAGCGCACCGTCGACATCGGCGTCGTGAGCCCCGAGCGCGCCATGCAGCTCGGCTTCTCCGGCCCCATGCTGCGCGGATCCGGGATCGAGTGGGACCTGCGCAAGAAGCAGCCGTACGAGGTGTACGACCGCGTCGACTTCGACATTCCGGTGGGGACGAACGGCGATTGCTACGACCGCTATCTGGTGCGCGTCGAGGAGCTGCGCCAGTCGACGCGCATCATCGACCAGTGCGTCAAATGGCTGCGGGAGAATTCCGGTCCGGTCATGATCGACGACCGCAAGGTGCGTCCGCCGCGCCGCGAGGAGATGAAGGGCGACATGGAGTCCCTCATCCATCATTTCAAATTCATGACGGAAGGCTTTTGCGTGCCGGAAGGCGAGGTGTATGCGGCGGTCGAGGCGCCCAAGGGCGAGCTCGGTGTATACCTCGTGTCCGACGGCGCCAACAAGCCCTATCGCCTGAAGGTGCGCGCGCCGGGGTTCGCGCATCTGGCGTCGTTGAACGAGATGGTGCAGGGGCACATGCTGGCGGACGTGGTCGCCGTGATCGGCACCCAGGACATCGTGTTTGGCGAGGTCGACCGATGAGCGCAGGAACGATGGCCAATGAATTGTCGGCGCACGTGCGCGAGGAAATCGACCGCTGGGTCGCGAAGTTTCCCGAGGGCCGCAAGCGGTCGGCGGTGATCGCGGCGCTGCATGCGGCGCAACACGAGAACCAGGGCTACCTGACCCCGGCGCTCATGGACGCGGTGGCCGCGTACCTGGGCCTGCCGAACATCCACGTGTACGAAGTCGCGACGTTCTACTCCATGTTCGAAACCAAGCCGGTGGGACGCCATCACGTCTCGCTGTGCACGAACATCTCGTGCATGCTGCGCGGTTCGCAGGAGATCGTCGATTACGTCGAGAAGAAGCTGGGCATCAAGACCGGGGAGAGCACCCCGGACGGGCGCATCTACCTCAAATGCGAGGAGGAATGCCTGGCGGCGTGCAACGGCGCGCCGATGATGATGGTCGATCACGTGTATCACGAAAACCTGACGCCCGAATCCATCGATCGGGTTCTGGACGCGCTCGAGTGACCTCGGGCATTTCGCGCAAGGGACGTTGAATGGCCTACGAGCAGAATCTGGTGTTGTTCGAAGCGCTGAAGCACGAGCAGCCGTGGACGCTCGCCAGCTACCGGAAGTCCGGCGGGTACGAGGCCTGGGAGAGGATCCTGCGCGAACAGACGCCGCGCGAAAAGATCATCGAGGAGGTCAAGGCTTCGGGCTTGCGCGGCCGCGGCGGCGCCGCCTTTCCCACCGGCGTGAAGTGGGGTTTCATGCCGCGCTCCTCGCCGGTGCAGAAATACGCCGTGTGCAATTCCGACGAATCCGAGCCCGGCACCTGCCACGACCGCGACATCCTGCGCTACAACCCGCACGCGGTGATCGAGGGGATGGCCATCGGCGGCTATGCGATGACGGCGACGGTGGGCTACAACTACATCCGCGGGGAATTCCTCGCCGAGCCCATCCCGCGCTTCGAGGCGGCGCTGGCCGAGGCCTATGCGGCCGGCCTGCTCGGCAAGAACATCCTCGGCTCCGGGGTGGATTTCGACCTGCACACCTTCATCGGCGCGGGCGCCTACATCTGCGGCGAGGAGACGGCGCTGCTCGAATCGCTGGAAGGCAAGGCGGGCCGGCCGCGCTTCAAGCCGCCGTTCCCGGCCAATTTCGGCTTGTACGGCAAACCCACCACCATCAACAACACGCAGAGCTACGCCGTGGTGCCCGCCATCATGCGCAAGGGGGCGGCCTGGTTCGCGGGTCTCGGAGTGCCGAACTCCGGCGGCACGATGATCTTCTCGGTGTCCGGGCATGTGGCCAAGCCCGGCAATTACGAATTGCCGATGGGGATTCCGTTCAAGGACCTGCTCGAAATCGCGGGCGGCGTCTGGAAGGGCCGGAAGCTGAAGGCCGTGATCCCCGGCGGCTCCTCCGTGCCCGTGGTTCCAGGCGAGACCATGATGGGGTGCACGATGGATTACGACTCGGTCAAGAAGGCGGGCTCCTCCGTCGGCACCGGGGCGATGATCGTGATGGACGAGACCACCTGCATGGTGCGGGCGCTCGAGCGCCTGTCCCGCTTCTACATGTCGGAATCCTGCGGTCAATGCACGCCGTGCCGCGAGGGCACCGGCTGGCTGGACCGGATGCTGAAGCGCATCATCGCCGGCCAGGGCCGAAGCGAGGATCTCGGGCTGCTGCTCGACGTGGCGAACCGCATCGAGGGGCACACCATCTGCGCGCTCGGCGACGCGGCCGCATGGCCCGTGCAGAGTTTCCTCAAGCATTACCTCCACGAGTTCAAGTACATGATCGAGCACCAGGGCCGCTCGATCGTCGACGGCGCGGCCGGCGGCACGGCAGCGGCGGCATAGAGGCGGGCGATGAGCGACGACGTGGTCAATATCGAAGTCAACGGGGTGCCCCTGAAAGCCCGCAGGGGGCAGATGATCATGCAGGTCACCGACCCCGCGGACATCTACATCCCCAGATTCTGCTATCACGACAAGCTCAGCATCGCCGCCAACTGCCGCATGTGCCTGGTCGAGGTCGAGAAGGCGCCGAAGCCGATGCCGGCCTGCGCCACGCCGGTGACCGAGGGCATGAAGGTGTTCACGCGCTCGCCGAAGGCGATCGCCGCGCAGCGCGCGACGATGGAGTTCCTGCTCATCAATCATCCGCTCGACTGCCCCATCTGCGATCAGGGCGGCGAGTGCGAGCTGCAGGATCTCGCCGTCGGCTTCGGGCGCGACGTCTCGCGCTTCACGGAGCGCAAGCGCACCGTGAAGGACAAGAACCTCGGGCCCCTGATCTCGACCGACATGACGCGCTGCATCCACTGCACCCGCTGCGTCCGCTTCGGCAGCGAGATCCAGGGGTATCCGCAGATGGGCACCACCGGCCGCGGCGAGCACATGGAGGTGGGCACGTACATCGAACAGAGCGTGGATCACGAGCTGTCGGCGAACATCATCGATTTGTGCCCGGTGGGCGCGCTCAACAACAAGCCGTTCCGCTATCACGCGCGCGCCTGGGAGATGCAGCAGCAGCCCCTGGTGTCGCCGCACGACGCCTTCGGCACCAACCTCTTCGCGCACGTGCTGCGCGGCAAGATCATGCGCGTGGTGCCGCGCGAGAACGAGCAGGTCAACGAGACCTGGATCCCGGATCGCGACCGCTTCGGCTTCGAGGGCATCTATTCGGACGAGCGCGCCACCCGCCCGATGATCCGGGTGAACGGCGCTCTCGCGCCCGTGGATTGGGAGGTGGCCCTCAACGCCGCCGCGGACGGCCTGCAGAAGGCCGTCGCCGCGAACGGACCCGCTGCGGCCGGATTCCTGGCCTCGCCCATGGCGACGGTCGAGGAGATGTACCTTCTGGCGAGAATCGCGCGCGGGCTCGGCACCGGCAACATCGACCACCGCCTGCGCCAGCTCGATTTCCGCGGCGAGGGGGCCGACCAGGTCTATCCGAATCTCGGCGTGAATCTGGCGGACGTCGACGCCCTGCAAGGGCTGCTGATCGTCGGCTCCAACCTGCGGCATGAAATGCCCATGCTCGCGCACCGGGTCCGCAAGGCCGCGATGAAGGGCGCCCGCGTGGCATTCCTCAATCCCCGGGAGTACGAGTACCTGTTTCCGGTGGCGGCCTACCGCAGGAGCGATGCGGACTTCGTCGCCGATCTCGCCGCCGTGGTGCGCGCCGCCGCGCAGGCGGCCGGCACGCCGGTTCCCGAAGGCGTGCGCCCGTCGGAGGTCAAGGACGCGCACCGGGCCCTGGCGGGAGCGCTCGCGGCGGGCACGCGGCGCGCCGTCATGCTGGGTACGCTGGCGCAGCGGCATCCGGCGTATTCGGAGCTGAAGACGCTGGCGGCAGCGCTCGCGGCCCTGACCGGCGCGAGCTTCGGGCTCATCACCGAGGGGCCCAACGCGGCCGGCGCCTATCTGGCCGGAGCGGTGCCGCACCGCGAGCCGGGAGGAATTGCGGCGGCGACGCCCGGCTTGCCGGCGCGCGCGATGCTCGAGGCGCGGCTCAAGGCCTACGTGCTGTTCGGCGGCGTCGACCCCGCCAACGATCTCGGGGAAATCGGCGGATCGCTGGCCGCGGCCGATCTGGTCGTCGCCGCCACGTCGCATTTGACGCCCGCCGTGCGCGACGTCGCCCACGTGGTTCTGCCCATCGGCTCGTTCGCCGAAAGCGCGGGAACCTTCGTCAGCATCGAGGGACGCTGGCAGAGCTGGCCCGGCGCGGCCAGGCTCCTGGGGGAGAGCCGGCCGGGGTGGAAGGTGCTGCGCGTGCTCGCCAATCTCCTGTCCATCCCCGGGGTCGATTACCTCAGCAGCGATGAGATTCGCGATGCGCTCAAGGAGGCTTGCGGCGCCCGGGTGACCTCGGCCCCCAGCGGCCCTGGCGCCGGCAGCGCCTCGATCGCGGGTTCACCGGCGCCCGCGGGGCGGTGGGTGGACATACCCCCGTACCAGGGCGACGCGCTGGTCAGGGCATCGGACGCGCTGGCCAAGACGAAGGACGGGCGCCTGGCCCGCGACGTGATCTGACCATGTGGGAATGGAGCCCGATTCGCGACTGGCTGGCCGAACGGATCACGGCGTACTGGACCACGCCGCTGCTCATCCTCGTGCAGGCGGTCATGGTGGTGGTCAGCCTGATCATCGTGATGGCCTACTACACGCTGGCCGAGCGCAAGGTCATCGGCTGGATGCAGGCGCGCAAGGGCCCGAACCGGGTCAACCTGCTGTGGATACCGGGAGCGGCGCAGCCGTTCGCCGACGTGTTCAAGCTCATGTTCAAGGAGATCGTGATTCCGGCCGATGCCAGCGGCTTCCTGTTCCGCCTGGCCCCGTTCCTGGCCATGATCCCGGCGCTCGGCATCTGGGCGGTCATTCCGCTGTCTCCGGTGGGCGTGTTCGCGAACATCGACGCGGGCCTGCTCTACGTGCTGGCGCTCACCTCCATGGGCGTGTACGGCATCATCCTGGCGGGATGGGCCGCCAACTCGAAGTACGCGTTCCTGGGCGCCATGCGCTCCGCGGCGCAGATCGTCGCGTACGAAATCGCCATGGGTTTCGCCATGGTCGGCGTGCTCATGGCCTCCGGCAGCCTCAACCTCGGCGACATCATCGGCGCGCAGCGCGGCGGGGCCTTGAGCTGGAACTGGTTCTGGCTGTTCCCTCTGCTCATCGTGTATTTCATCTCGGGCGTCGCCGAGACCAACCGGGCGCCGTTCGACGTAGCCGAGGGCGAATCCGAGATCGTGGCCGGATTCCACGTTGACTATTCGGGGATGGCGTTCGCGCTGTTCTTCATCGCCGAGTACGTCAACATGATCCTGATCTCGGTGCTCACCGTGGTGTTCTTCTTCGGCGGTTGGCTGTCGCCGCTGGACGGCTATCTCCCGGACACCGAATGGCTCGCGGCCCCGAGCTTCTTCTGGCTGGGGCTGAAGACGCTGTTCCCGATGTTCAGCTTCTTGTGGCTGCGGGCGACCTTCCCCCGCTACCGCTACGACCAGATCATGCGCCTCGGCTGGAAGGCGCTGATTCCCGTGACGTTGGTGTGGCTCCTCGTGGAGGGCGTCATGATGTATTGGCACGTCGGACCGTGGAAGGGGCATTCGTGATGAACGGCGTGCGCGGTTTCTTCAAGACCTTCCTGCTCTGGGAATTGCTGCAGGGACTGTGGGTCACGCTCAAGAACCTGTTCCGGCGCAAGGTCACGATCAACTACCCGGAGGAGAAGACCCCCCAGAGCGCGCGCTTTCGGGGCCTGCACGCGCTGCGCCGTTATCCGAACGGCGAGGAGCGCTGCATCGCCTGCAAGCTCTGCGAGGCGGTGTGCCCGGCGCTCGCGATCACCATCGAGTCCGGCGTGAGCAGCGACGGCACCCGCCGCACCACGCGCTACGACATCGACCTCTTCAAGTGCATCTACTGCGGCTTCTGCGAGGAGGCGTGCCCGGTCGACGCCATCGTCGAGACGCGGCTGCTCGAATATCACATGGAGAACCGCGGCGAGAACATCATGAGCAAAGACAAGCTGCTCGGAATCGGCGAACGCTACGAAGCCATGATTGCGGCCGATCGCGCCGCCGACGCGCGGTACCGGTGATGTTTGCGACCATTCTCTTTTTCGCGTTCTCAGCGGTGCTGATCTGCGCCGCGCTCGGCGTGATACTGGCCCGCAACCCGGTCCATTGCGCGCTGCTCCTGGTGCTGTGCTTCTTCACTAGCGCGGCCATCTGGCTGCTGCTCGACGCCGAGTTCCTCGGGATCGTCCTGGTGCTGGTCTACGTGGGCGCCGTGATGGTGCTGTTCCTGTTCGTGGTGATGATGCTCGACGTCAACGTCGAGGAGATTCGCAGGGGCCTGGCGGGCTACTGGCCGCTCGCCGTGCCGGTGGCCGGGTTCGTCGTGTTCGCCATCGTCAACGTGATCGTGGTCAGGCGCCTGGGCGGCATGGGCTACAAGAGCGCGCCGCCGCTGCCCGAGCACTATTCGAACACCCGGGCGCTGGGTACGGTGCTGTTCACGCAGTACGCCTATCCGGCGCAGATCGCGGCTTGCATCCTGCTGGTGGCCAGCGTGGCCGCCATCGTCCTGACGCTGCGCCGGCGCCGGGGGCTCAAGGTTCAGGACATCAACCGGCAGGTCGCGGTGCGCGGCCGGGACCGTCTGCGGGTCGTCAAGATGGCCTCCGAGAAGCGGCCATGATCACGCTCACTCACGTGCTGGCGCTCTCGGGCGTGCTGTTCGCCATAGGGGTGGCCGGAGTGTTCCTGAACCGCAGGAACATCATCGTGCTGCTGATGTGCATCGAGCTCATGCTGCTCGCGGTCAATTTCAACTTCGTGGCCTTCTCGCGCTTCCTCGGCGACATCAACGGCCAGGTATTCGTGTTCTTCATCTTGACCGTGGCCGCGGCGGAGGCGGCCATCGGGCTCGCGATCCTGGTCGTGCTGTTCCGGGAACGGCGCAGCATCGACGTCGAAGACATCGACACGCTCCAGGGCTGAGGAACCAAGGGACAGAAGGGGTAAGTTAATAAAAATGCAGTCGATCTACCTCACGATCGCCCTCGCGCCTCTGGCGGCCGCGATAATCGCCGGGCTGTTCGGCCGGATCATCGGCCGCGCCGGCGCGCATACCGTGACCATCGCCGCCGTGGCGCTGTCGTGCGGGCTGTCCATGTACGTGCTGTGGAAGTTCATGGCCTTTGGGATGGCGCCGTACGACGGCACGGTGTACACCTGGCTGGTCAGCGACGGCCTGACGATGCAGGTCGGGTTCCTGATCGACCATCTGTCCGCCATGATGATGGTGGTGGTGACGTTCGTGTCGCTGATGGTGCACGTCTACACCATCGGATACATGCACGACGACGCCGGCTACACGCGATTCTTCAGCTACATCTCGCTGTTCACCTTCGCCATGCTGATGCTGGTGATGTCGAACAACTTTATGCAGCTGTTCTTCGGCTGGGAGGCCGTCGGACTGGTCTCCTACCTGCTGATCGGATTCTGGTACACGCGGCCGACGGCGGTGTTCGCCAATTTCAAGGCGTTCATCGTCAATCGCATCGGCGACTTCGGCTTCGTGCTCGGGATCGCGGCGGTGCTGCGCTATACGGGCTCGCTCGACTACGCCACGGTGTTCGCGCATGCCGATCACTTCGCCGGCGGCTTCATTCACCTGGGCGGCTCGACCTACTGGTCGGCGATCACCTTCACCTGCATCTGCCTGTTCATCGGCGCCATGGGCAAGTCGGCGCAGGTGCCGCTGCACGTGTGGCTGCCCGACTCCATGGAGGGTCCGACCCCGATCTCGGCGCTGATCCACGCGGCAACCATGGTGACGGCGGGCATATTCATGGTGGCGCGCATGTCGCCGCTGTTCGAGTTGTCCGACACCGCCCTGTCGTTCGTGCTCATCATCGGGGCCACGACGGCGTTCTTCATGGGATTGCTCGGCATCGTCAACAACGACATCAAGCGGGTGGTGGCGTACTCGACGCTGTCGCAGCTCGGCTACATGACCGTGGCGCTGGGCGTGTCGGCGTACGGCGCCGGGATCTTCCATCTTATGACGCATGCGTTCTTCAAGGCGCTGCTGTTCCTCGCGGCGGGCTCCGTGATCATCGCCATGCACCACGAACAGGACATGCGCAAGATGGGCGGCCTGCGCAAGTACCTGCCGATCACGTACTGGACCTGCCTGGTGGGCGCGCTGGCGCTGATCGGATTTCCAGGCACCTCGGGGTTTTTCTCCAAGGATTCGCTGATCGAGGCGGTGGGCGCCTCGCACCGCGCCGGGTCGGGATATGCCTATGTCTGCGTGATCGCCGGCGTGTTCATCACGGCGCTGTACACCTTCCGGATGTTCTTCATGACGTTCCACGGCGAGGAGCGCATGGACCATCACACCAAGGAACATTTGCACGAGAGCCCGTGGGTGGTGACCCTGCCGCTGGTGCTGCTCGCGATCCCGTCGGCCGTCATTGGATGGTTCACGGTGGGGCCGGTGCTGTTCGGCAAGTTCTTCGAGGGCTCCATCAAGGTGCTGCCGGCCAACGACGTCATCGGGCACATGGCGGAGGAGTTTCACGGCAGCGGCGCCTTCCTGGCGGATGCCTTCTTGAGCCTGCCCCTATACCTGGCGCTTGCGGGAGTCGCAACCGCGTACCTGTTCTTCTTGAAAAAGCCGGCGCTCGCGGATGCGACGCAGCGCTCCCTTCATTGGCTGTACCGGATCCTGGTCGATAAATACGGCTTCGACTGGTTCAACGAGCACGTGCTGGCGGCGGGCGCCCGGATGCTCGGCGCCGGGCTGTGGAAGGTGGGCGATCAGGCCGTGATCGACGGCGGCGCGGTCAACGGCAGCGCGCGACTGGTCGGGTGGCTGAGCTCGGTGATGCGCTATGCGCAGTCGGGGTACCTGTATCACTACGCGTTCGCGATGATCCTCGGCCTCGCATCGCTGCTGCTGTGGGTGATCTGGCGGCCATGATGTTCAACGACCATCTGCTGAGTTTGCTCATCTGGCTGCCCATCGCCGGCGGCTTCGTCGTGCTGGGTTTGGGCCAGCGCGCCGCCGCGGCGCGCTGGCTGTCGCTCGCGGTGTCGGCCGCGACATTCCTGCTCAGCATCCCGCTGTGGGCCGGCTTCAAGACCGGAACGGCGGCGATGCAATTCGTCGAGCGGGCGCCTTGGATCCCGGCCATCCATTCCGATTTCTTCATCGGCGTCGACGGGATCTCCATGCCGCTGATCCTCCTCACGACGTTCACGACGGTGCTGATCGTCGTCGCCGGCTGGGTGAGCATCGAGAAGCGGGTTGCCCAGTACTTTGCCGCGTTCCTGATCTTGGAAGGCCTGATGATCGGCGTGTTCGCCGCGCTCGACGGCGTGCTGTTCTACGTATTCTGGGAGGCGATGCTGCTGCCGATGTTCATCATCATCGGCGTCTGGGGCGGACCGCGGCGGGTGTACGCCACCATCAAGTTCTTCCTGTACACGTTCCTGGGGTCGCTCCTCATGCTGGTCGCGCTGATCTACCTGTACCTGCAGTCCGGCAGCTACGAGTTGTCGGCGTTCCAGGCCATGCCGCTCACCCTGAACGAGCAGATCCTGATATTCCTGGCGTTTTTGGCCGCGTTCGCGGTCAAGGTGCCGATGTGGCCGGTGCATACCTGGCTCCCGGACGCGCACGTGGAGGCGCCGACCGGCGGCTCGGTGGTGCTCGCGGCCGTCATGCTCAAGATGGGGGGCTACGGCTTCCTGCGATTCTCCCTGCCGATCGCGCCCGATGCGAGCCGCCATCTCGACTGGCTCGTGATCGCGCTGTCGCTGATTGCGGTGGTGTACATCGGCTTCGTGGCCCTGGCCCAGACCGACATGAAGAAGCTGATCGCGTACTCCTCGATCGCGCACATGGGCTTCGTCACGCTGGGTTCGTTCATCGGCTATCAGATCGTCGCCGTCACCGGCCGCACGGCGGGCATCGCGATGGGTCTCGACGGAGCGATCGTTCAGATGCTGTCCCATGGCCTGGTGTCCGGCGCGATGTTCCTGTGCGTCGGGGTCATGTACGACCGGGTGCACAGCCGCGATATCGCGGCCTACGGCGGGGTGGTCAACACCATGCCGGCGTTTGCCGCCTTCATGGTCCTGTTCTCGATGGCGAACGCCGGATTGCCGGGAACGTCCGGGTTCGTGGGCGAGTTCCTGGTCATTCTGGCGTCGTTCAAGGCGAACGTCTGGTACGCATTCCTGGCGGGCACGACGCTGGTGCTGGGCGCGGCCTATACGCTGTGGCTGGTGAAGCGCGTGATCTTCGGCGCCGTGGCGAACGACAAGGTGGCGGCGTTGAAGGACCTCGACGGGCGCGAGTATTTCGTGCTCTCCGCGCTCGCAGCCGCGGTGCTGCTGGTCGGCCTCTGGCCCGCGCCGCTGCTCGACGTCATGCGCGCGACCACGCAGCATTTAGCCCAGCAGTTGCTGGTCTCGAAGATTCTTCCGTAAGGGTGCCATGAACTCCTTCAGCGTCGCCAATTACAATTCGGGACTCGCCCTCGCCGGACCCGAGATCTTCCTGGGCCTGGCTGCGTGCGTGATCCTGATGCTGGACCTGATGCTCAAGGACGCGCAGCGCCACCTGACCGGCGTTCTGGCCGTCGTGGCGCTGCTCGTAACCGCGGTGCTGACGGTGATGCTGCCGGTGCATTCGAAGGTGGTGGCCCTCGGCGGCATGTTCGAACTGGACCGGCTGGCCCAGGTGCTGAAGGTGGTGACGCTGCTCACGGTGACGGTGGTGTTCGTGTACTCGACGGACTACCTGAAGCGCAGGCAGCTGCTCAAGGGCGAGTACTACGTGCTCGGCCTGTTCGCCACGCTCGGAGGGATGGTGCTGATCTCGGCAGGGAGCCTGCTCACGCTGTACCTCGGGCTGGAATTGATGTCGCTGTGCCTGTACGCGATGGTCGCCTTCGACCGGGATTCCGGCATCGCCGCCGAGTCCGCCATCAAGTATTTCGTGCTGGGATCCATGGCGTCGGGAACGCTGCTGTACGGGATGTCGATCGTCTACGGCGTCACCGGGAGCCTCGAACTCGCGAACATCGCGATCCGCGTGCACGGCGGATTCGCCGGCAACGTCGGCCTGCTGTTCGGCATGGCGTTTCTCATCGTCGGCATCGGATTCAAGCTGGGCGCGGTGCCGTTCCACATGTGGATTCCGGATGTGTACGAGGGTTCGCCCACCTGCGTGACCGTGTTCATCGGCACGGCATCCAAGCTGGCGGCTTTCGCCCTGGCGATGCGGCTCCTGCCCGAGGCGCTCGCGGGGTCGCAGCCCGATTGGAGCCAGATGCTGGTCGTGCTCTCGATGCTGTCGATCGCCATCGGCAACGTGGTCGCGGTGGCGCAGACGAACCTCAAGCGCATGCTGGCGTACTCGACCATCTCTCATGTGGGATACATGCTGCTGGGCATTCTCTCGGGCACGTCGCAGGGCTACCAGGCCGCCATGTTCTACATGGTGAGCTACGTGGTGGTGGCCGCCGGCGCCTTCGGCATGATCCTGCTGCTGGCGCGGCAGGGCTTCGAGGCCGACAAAATCACCGACTTCAAGGGCTTGAACGCGCGCAGCCCCTGGTTCGCCGGCATGATGGCGATACTCATGTTCAGCCTCGCCGGGCTGCCGCCCTTCGTCGGATTCTGGGCCAAGTTCGGCGTGATCCAGGCGGTCCTCAACGTGAACCTCACCTGGCTCGCGGTGGCGGCCGTGCTGTTCTCCGTGGTGGGGGCTTTCTTTTATCTGCGCATCGTCAAGCTCATGTACTTCGACGCACCGGTGGATACGGCCGTGATCGGCGGATCCATGCTGATGCGCACGGTGTTGAGCGCCAACGCGCTGCTGGTGTTCGCGCTGGGCGTGGCGCCGGCGACGCTGATCGCGCTGTGCCAGCGGGCCTTGCCGTAGCGGCGGGACGCAACACCCGCGACCGAACGGGCGGGTCGCCCACTTGCATTGGCCGCCGTAGCTAGTACAATGAGCGGCTCTCCGGTGCGGGGTGGAGCAGTCTGGCAGCTCGTCGGGCTCATAACCCGAAGGTCGTAGGTTCAAATCCTACCCCCGCTACCAATTAAAACAAATACTTACGACGAAAATCTCCAAACTGGATTGGCTAGACTGTGACCAAATTGTGCCCTAGAAGGGCACAGTACTTACTGGAATCACGCAACGTCGGCTCATCGCGACCTGCCAGATCAATGATGAATTCGTGTGGCGAATTTACTGGCGCTCCTGATCCCGCCGTCCCGCATTGGCCGCAAATTCAGCATCTTGCGAGACGCATGATGCCTTCTTCCGCGACGTAGCGGCGTGCGTGCGAGCGGCTTATCCATCGCACGTGGCGAGTCGATGCTCCGCGACGACCATCGGGTTCATGCCCCGTACGTCGATGTGTGCTCTCGGGCGATGATTTTTCCCGCACACGTTATTAGTGGCGTTTGCGACATTTCGGGCTCACGTGATTCTATCGTTCGCCCAGATGTGTCTGGCCCCTGTCGGGCTAGAAGCGGGCGGACGGATTAAACTCACGTGGACATTGGAGCGTCCGCTCGGCTTCGGAAGCGGACCTCCATCAGCCTCATCAACGAAGGTCGTGCACTTCCAGTCCACATTGACGAGGTCGATGAACCTGCTGCGTCAAAGCGTAAGCGGCCACAACGGCCGCGGTAAAGCCAGATGCAGCGCCGATGCCGAGCGACCAGCGCGGGCCGGGATGGTCGGCGATCCAACCTACGATTGGCGCGCCAATTGGCGTGCCCCCGAGCGCGATGCCGAGACGGAGCGCCATCACTTGTCCTCGCATGGCGGGCTCGGTCGAGAGCTGCATCAGGGTGTTGGTCGCGTTGGTGAAGGTCAAAGCGGCCATGCCGATGACGACCAGCGCGCCAGCGAACAGCCAATAGTTCGGGGCGATGGCGGCCAGCGTGCAGCCCAGCCCGAAAGTCAGGGCACCGATCAACAGCGACATGAATCGCGGTCTGCCACGACCGGCGGCAAGCAGGGCGCCCGAGATCGTGCCGATGGCCATGATCGATGACAGGAGACCATAGCCGCGCGCATCGGTGTGGAAGACCCCGACGGCCAGGGTCGAGATGAAGATCGGGAAGTTCAGTCCGAAGGTGCCGATCAGGAACAGCATGACCAGGATTGCCTTGAGGTCCGGTCGGGACCATACATAGCGAAATCCTTCGGTGAAGCCGCCCTTGGTGCGGCGAGCCCTCGCGTTCGCACGCAACTCGGAGACGCGGAACAACGACAAGGAGGCTAGAACCGCGACAAAACTGGCACCGTTGATCAGGAACGCCCAGCCGGTGCCGACCGAAGCGATGACCAGACCGGCAACCGCAGGCCCGATCATCTGCGCGGCATTGAACGAGGTCGAATTGAGCGCGACCGCGTTCGACAGATCCGCGTCGCCGACAAGTTCCGCCACGAAGGTCTGGCGCACCGGCGCATCGAATGCTGCCGCGCAGCCGGACAGAAAGGCAAATATATAGACGTGCCAGAGCTGGACGACGCCCGTCACGGTGAGTACCCCCAACGCCAGGGCAGCAGCAGAAGCTGGGGGCCGAACTGGAGCGCCATGACCATGCCCACGGCTGATGCGTTGTGATGTGTAAGCTGGGTGAGCACAAGCCAGTCCTGGGCCGTGCGCTGCATCCAGGTTCCTACGTTGGAAACCAACGCGCCCGCCGCCCAGACCCGATAGTTGAAGCTCCTTAGCGAACGAAAGACGCCGGTGGCCGTTGCGGTCATGAACGCTCTGGTCTATGACCGCCGTGCAGGCGGCCAAATAGCCGCGCGGAAAACAGCCCAATGGCCAGGATGCCGAGCCCGAACGCAATGACATCGCCCGTGATCTTCAATCCGAAATCGCCGACGCGGCAGACGAGCACGTAGCCGACGACGATATTGAAGAATCCCCAGAGCACGTTCACGGTCGAGGAGGAAAGCCCTTGCCCCGGCGGCTTGGCGAACGGGCTCTGGAACGGCTCTCCCATCACGCCGCTGACAAAATGCGGCACGGCGTTCGCGAGAAAGGCACCACCGAAGAAGTAGGACACGATATGCAGCCATTCCATTTTCAGGCGCTCCTCGTTCTGAGCAGATTGACGATTTCCTGGGTAGTGCCAGTTTCTCCCAGCTTCGGAAAGACGTTCTTGATGCTGAAGTCGTGCGCGTCGAGACGCCCGTCCGTCATGGCGTCGAGGGCCAAGGTGACGTTGAATCCCTGCTCATATGCCTGGCGAGCGGTCGCATCGACGCCGGTCCCGGTGGCGACGCCGGTGACGACCACCTGGGTGATGCCCAGCGCCTTCAGCCGGTATTCGAGGTCGGTGCTGGCGAACGCGCCCCAGGTCCGCTTCGTCACGACGATGTCGCCAGGCTGCTGTTCGAGTTCGGGGATGAAGTCGGTCCACCCGGCCGGAAGTGGTTCGCTGTGGCGCGGTCGCTCGGTGCGGCCGGGTGCTCCACCGGCGACGTTGACCAGCACGACCGGCAAGCCGCGTTCGCGAAACGCGTCGAGCAGTGCGCGCGAGCGCTCCACGATCTTGTCGATGGGGTGGATGAAGGAGGAGCCGACGATACCTTTTTGCAGATCGACGATGATGAGGGCGGTGTTCGGATCGAGCGTGGTGAGGGCCATGTTTTTCCTGAAAAGGTCTGGGAATGGCTCAGAAGTCGGCGAGCCGCTGCAGCAGTTTCACCGCCGCCGCGAGTGCGTCCTGTTCTTGGGGGGACAATTGCGCCTGCAGGGCACGGAACAGCCAGTCGTCTTTGGCGGCCCGGCTGGCCTTGAGGGTTTTTCGGAAAGTGGGGGTCAGGGCGATCAGTGTTTGCCGACCGTCGGTCGGGTCGGGTTCGCCACTGATGGCCCTCATAGCCTCCAGACCGGCCACAGTGACGCGCATGGACTGCGGGCGCACACTCTCCGCGCGCGCGAGGGCGGAGACGGTTGCAGGGCCGTCACGATCCAGGCGGAGTAGAACCGACTTCTGGGCCGATGTGAAGTCGCCCGGATGCGCCTGTTCCCGCACCCGTCGAATCAGTTTGCCCAGGGAAATGCGCAGCTCACCAGCCAGAGCCGCCAACTGGGGGGGGGTGGACGTGCGTGATTGTTTGACCATGAGCCGAAGATAGCATGAATACAGTTAATCTGTACAGTTCAACTGTATTTATGTGTATGACTGAGCTGCGATCGGCTATTCCTCGGGCTTTTGCAGCTGCCTCGCGCTCACCGGTTAATGCAGGCGGCCGCAGCTACCGCGCTATCCGTCAATAAGCCAAAAATTTCCGTGCTCAAACACGACAGCGTTCATTTGCCGAAACGATCTTCCTCACCCGGGAGAATTGTTGTCAATGCCGCCTGAGTGACATTCACCAAATGCCGTATTGGATCCCGCTGCCTGCGAGGATCGGGCGGAAGAGGGGTGCGATCAGGCGATGCCAATACCTTGATTTACTTTTAGAGCCGCCTGCACGGGTTTTCTGGATTTGCGCTAGTGCATGACATGCACTAGAATAGCCTGTGCCCACGTTGAAACGCTTCAACCGTTGCCGTATCGAGATGTATTTCGATGATCATCCGCCGCCACATTTTCACGTGATCACTCGCAAGAACGAGCGTGTGTCCGTAGTGATCGACACACTGGTCATTCAAGCGGGTGAGGCTGATTCGCGTGATACCGCCGAAGCGTTTGCCTGGGCGCGCGAGAACGGCGCTGAGCTGCGCTCTCGCTGGCAAGAGTATTCCGAGGAAGAGCCTGCGAAGGCGATGCCACCGACGCAGAAAGCTCCGAAGGAGAAACCATGAGCGAAACCAAGGCTGTCCGCGTCGCACACGTGAAATACGCAGGCGAATACACATTGCGTCTGCGTTGGGTAAATGGGAAGACGATGTCCGTCGATCTGCGCGAGCCGGTGCATCGATTGAAGGGTTTGCGCCCGCTACGGGATCAGGGGGTTTTCGCGCGTGCCACGAAGGGAGAAGGCGGACACAGCGTGATATGGCCCGGTGAGATTGACATGGGCGCGGATCGACTGTGGGAGATGACACTCGAACAGAATGGGCGTTTGGACGCCTTGGAATTCATCCGCTGGCGCTGGCGCCATGAATTGAGTCTGAGCGATGCCGCCGAGGCACTCGGCCTGTCAAGGCGCCAAGTGGCCTATTACGCCAGCGGCGAGCGACCCGTTCCACGCACGGTTCTCTTGGCGTGCAAGGGTTGGGAAGCGGAGAGACAGGCCGCGGCAGCCTAGAGAGGGCACCTCGCCACTGTGCCCACATTGCGTCTAGGTCGGATTGGGTGTGCCCAAATTGTGCCTTGAATAGGCGGGATAATGGGGTGGCGAGCGCTGCAAGTGACTGATTTTAAAGACCCCATTACCCCGCCGTGCGCCTCATAACCCGAAGGTCGCAGGTTCAAATCCTGCCCCCGCTACCAATACGAGTCGTAAGTACCGGTTCCGTCGCTGATTATTTCTGCTCGTCACCTACGGAACCTGCTACCACCTTCGCGACCTCATTTCGCTGGAGACGCACCGCGTGCTCATTCGTTGAAACGACAAAGTTGAACTGCATCGCGCGGTACCCCCGCGAGCGGGCACGGTCCAATGAATGCAGGCACATGGCGCGGGCTATTCCGCGTCCGGTCGTTCTCGCGTCGGTGATGAAGCCGCAGTTGCAAACGTGCCGGCCGCCGCCAGCCTGATTAGCACGCCTGTAGTACGTGCCCACGATCGCTCCATAGTCTTCAGCAACGAAGGTGTCTTTGTCGGAGGATAGCCAGTACGCTAGGGCGTCTGCCTCGCTGATGTCAGGGTCGATCGTATACGTTGATCCTTCACGAAACACCGCGAGAATGATCCCGGCGATCGCCCCCGCGTCGGATTGTTGAACTCGTCTGATCTTCATTAAGTGGTGTGCCTAAGCGCGCGAAACATCCAGGCAGCGACCCGAACTACGCTGCCTGCTCGAGTCAAGGAAGTTGATCGCCGAGGTACCGGGGTGTCAACTCCTCGATTTCTAAGGTAGGTCTGGTCCGTAACTAATCCCTGAGCCAGTTCTCGACGCGCAATCCCTCGATGCGGGAGAACTCCTTGTCGTTATCCGTCACCAAAGTGTGGTCAAGGGCGAGCGCCTGGGCCGCAATGAGAAGATCATTGCCTCCGATCGGTGTGCCGGCCGACTCAAGTCGGGTACGGATCGACCCATAAAACTCGTCAGCCGGCGAATCGAAGGGCAGGGTATCCATCGCGCCAAGCACAGCCTCAACCTGCGTACTCAGTCGCGGCGACGCCTTCTTCGTCGTGCCGTAGCGCAACTCCGCTGCGACGATGATGCTGGTGCAGATGTTCTGTTCGCCGATGGCCTTTATTCGATCCGCTACACGACCGCGTGGATTCCTGACCAGGTTCGACACGATGTTGGTGTCGAGCAGATAGCGCATCAGATTTCGACTTCGTCAGGAGTCTCGTCGGGTATCGGCGGAAATGGTTCGCTGAGCGGCTCGAGAGTCGCGAGTAGTGCGATCAATGAACGCGGAGGGACCGGTTCGATGATCAGCTTGTTGCCCTCTTTGCGCATGATGGCGTCATCGCCGGGGAGTTCGAACTCTCTGGGGATCCGGACGGCCTGGTTTCGGCCATTCTTAAATAGCTTGACGTATCGATCCGACATATGCCGAAACATATGCCTAAAAGCGGCCTTTGGCAAGTGGGCTACGTCTGTTCGCCACAAGCGGGCAGTGTCATCTGAGCACGATTATTTGATATTCCGGACTTGCTTGGATCGGTAGCAGATCCCCGCTACCAATTATGTTAAGTAGTTGATCTAGACGCCCCCTTCACGAACGGTCTTCTCCCCCGAAGCATTTCCTGCGTTCAGATGACGGCTCCGGGTGTCTTGAACGCGAAGGCAAAGAATGCCGCCACGCTGAGGAAGGCGAACGCAACGAGATAATTCCAGGCGAGCTTTTCCTTGAGGAAAAAAATCGCGAACACGATGAAGACCGAGATCGTGATCACTTCTTGGATGATCTTGAGCTGAAAACCCGAGAACTGTACAAAGCCGAGCCGATTCGCCGGCACCGCCAGGCAATACTCGAAAATAAAAATATCGTACTCATAGGTTCTCGTTGAGAAAGTTCTTTTCTCTTGTCTCTGGCATGAAGAAGTAAAGGATACCGACCGCCGTTCCGATCGCTCCAAGGGTGATATTAAATCGACCTGAACCTTTGGAGACGAAGTACCCGAGCAGGCCCATTGAGACCGCGGCGACCACGTTGCCAGCAGAGTTGAACGATTGGTTGCGCCCCTGCCGGGCGTCGAACCAGTGGTGACCGACGATTCCGAGCGAGATGGCGCAGATGGCTGGCCCGAAGATGCTTGAGGTGCCACCGATTAGGACTTGGGCCGCCATGACTGACCAGAAGGTCGGTACGAAGGTAATCAGCAGCGCCCCTAAGGCCAGGGCACCGATCCCGGTGGCGATCAGGGTGCGCTTGCGGCGAACCTGGTCAACCAAAGCGCCTACGGGAGTTTGGGCGATGATTCCGGCGATGCCGCCAATCGTCAGCGCGACTCCAGCGCGTTCTTCATTCCACCCGTTGCCTGCAAGGTAGATGGCGAGGAATGGCCCGACTCCTGTCTGAAGTTCCGCAAGAAAGAAATTCAACCAGTCGAGGCCGCGCAGGTACCGGCGGAAGGCAGCGGAGCGTCCTCTGTTTCGGGCAGTTTGCCAGCAGGCACCTGAGGATTGGAAACTGGTTCCGACACCGGTTGCCCTTTGACGTTTTAGAGACGTTTCAGGCGACCGATTCTCAAAAGCCCCGATGATGCAGCATGTCATATACCTTGCTTCTTTGGGGCGGCACGTAAGCGCTGTGTAACCCGTCTGATGAAATTCCGTCGCAATATCGGGCAGACCGGGTGACGCGAATATTTCCGTGTCTTACGACACGTCACAATCAGGTCGCGGGAACGCCGGTGCCGCTGAGGGCCACTGTCTGCGTGCCGGCGCCTCCGCCGGCGTCCACCGCCACGGCCGCGGTCTTCAACCCCTTCCCAGTCGGCGTGAACACCACGCTGATCGTGCAGCTCGCCCCGACCCCAATAGCGGCTCCGCAGTTGTTCGACTTGGAGTACTGCGCCGCATTTGGGCCCAACCACTTCGTGACGCCGGGCAGCGGGACGGAGCCATTGTTGGTGACAGTCACCGACTGCGCAACGCTGCTCGTACCGACGGGTTGGCTACCGAAGGATAACGAGGTCGGCGATACCGTGTAGGGTCCCGCAAGACCCGTTCCGGTGATGATGACCGTCTGTGTCCCGGCACCTCCGCCCGCATTCACGTTCAGCATCGCCGTCTTTGATCCCGTCGCGTTCGGTGCGAACACCGCGTTGATCGTGCAGGTCGCTCCGACCGCAACCGAGGGTAGGCAGTCGTTGGTCTGGGCGAACTGCCCGGCGTTCTTGCCGGTACGCGTGATGCTCTTGATGAGGAGAGCCACCGTGCCGGTGTTCGACACTGTCACGGCCTGCCCCGTACTGCTCGTGCCAGCCAGCTGAGTGCCAAATGCCAATGCGGTCTGCGACAGCGTGTATGTCGGTGTCGTGCTCGTGACAACCGTGACGGAAACCGGAGGCGATGCGATGCCGTTGGCGATGACCACCAGGTTGCTGGCGCCCGTTTCGATGGCTGCCGGCACCGTAAAATTCGTTGACCCGGGATTGCCGGGCTCTATCGACATCGTGCTGTGACCGAAGGTCCGGGCATAAAAAATATGGCCGGTGTCGGAATTGGTGATCTGGACGATTGGGTAATTGGTCCAACTTTGGACGCCATCGCCATAGTACGCTCCCTGCGACAGGCCATTGAATTGCGTCCCGCCGATCGGATAGGTAGCGCCTGCCGCAACGACCGACGGAGCGGTGGAAATCAGCGGAGTCCAACCGGGATCGGCACCTCCGGTCGGAGTGTAGACCTCGGGTGTGTTGCTCGAATCCGTGCTCAGGATCTGGCCATTCGGCAGCACCAGGAAGTTGTAAACGTATGACGGATTACTGTCCGCATAGAAGATCGTGTCAGCCACTTGATTGACGACATTGGCGCTGGTGAACTCGAAGAAGTGGGTCGGCGAATTGCTGTAGGTCTCGATCGAACTGACGTACCCGGTGCTCGCGGCAAACAGGACGTTGCCATTCGGCAGCAGCGCCGCCGGCGCGTCGGCAAGCGTGCAGCTCGTCGCCCCATCCGACCCACAAATGGCGGGAATGCCGGGGCCCGCGCTCCAGGTGCCGTTGGTGGAATCGAAGATGGCGGTGGGGTCGGCTACCGGCGCCACGGCGGGACAGTCGGTGTTGCCACCGAACGCCACCACTGTCCCGTCGGCTCGCAGTGCCGCGGGTCCAATCTGATAATTGCCGCATTGATACGGATCGCCAAGCTCAACGGGCGTATTGCCGGCACTAATCCAAGAACCCGACGATTCAACATACTGCTCGGCGTTCGTGGCATCGCCGCTGGGGTAGTTCGTCCACAGGTCAATGGTCAGCACATTGCCATTAGGCAGCAGCTCATAGCCTTGCCCTTTTTGATAGCCGTTTCCAGCGTTCGGGGCGCCCGTGGCAGTCCATCCCAAGGTCGTTGCATCAAACAGGGCGTCCACTGCCGGGTTGTTGCAGCACGCGGCGATCAGAAACGTGCCCTCGGCGAGAACGACGCTTGGCGCATTGCCAACGGTCCAGCCGGCAGGCGCGGTAACGATAGTCCATGCATCGGCGACGGGGTCGAAAATCGCACCCATGCTCGAAGAGGCCTCGGCGCCCGCGTTGTATTCACCGCCTATGATGATGACCCGGCCGTCGGGAAGAACCGCGGAGGCGAAGTATAGGGGGGCATACTGCGTCCCATTGATCGCCGGCAGTGAGGCAATCTGCGACCAGACCCCATTCGAGTAGCTGCCGTTGATGTCGGGGGTCAATTTGTACCAATTACCCGCTGTGCCGCAATCACCGGCGATCACGGTGCCGTCGGTCAGCAAGAGCGGGTTGCACACTCCGGCGGGCGCTGCGGTGACGGCCAGCCACGTTCCCCCGGTCGGCGGTAACGCACGAGCTTTCGACACCTGCGGTGATCCGGTCGGCCGCCGCTGCAGACGCGAGATGAATTGATTCCAGGCTGCTTGATTGTTCCTGTAGAACTCGCGTGCCTGGCGGGACATCGGTGGCGGAATTCGTGATGCGGGAACCACGAGCGCGGTTTGAGCGCGGCTGTTGAGCGGCGCAACGAAGGCCGTCAGCAGGGCGAAGGCCACGCCGATTGTTGTGTTTCGCATTGGTCCGGCAACATTCATGCGCATATCTTCACCACGTCTGTAGGGGGCGAGGTTCGAATATTCGCGCGTAGAACGACGGAATCCGTCGGTATATTGGTGCTTTTCGACCGTGCGCAGCGTAGCTCATCTTGCGCCAGAGCGCATCGATCCCGCCATGGCGGCGGCAACCGCCGCCCGCGTTTCGCAGGCCGGCTTGTCGAAGGAGGTCACCGGGCGCTCCGTCCCGGGGGATGGGCCGGAGTCGGAGACATCCAGATTTTGGGGGAGTGCGGCGCACAATAGTGGTCTTGGTGGATGGCCAACCGCTGTTCCGATGGGCCTGAAATCCACCAGCTGCGTGCAGTCCTGCGCGGCATCAGTCCGCTGATCGGGCGCCGGCACCTGGTTCGAAGTGACAGCTCGATTGCCCAGCTGCACGCGGTGATTGGCAAGAGTACGGGGTCCATTGCGACGGTGGCTTGATGTTCTCGACCGACGCCCGCAAGGTACGCCTTCGCGGTCTGAAACTCCGCCGGCTCGAACGATTCACCTGCGAGCATCGACAACGAGGCATATCGTCTCCCTTGAATGCGAGGGACCGCTCTCCATTGCACATCCGAACGACCCCGCGCTGAGCAGTAAAACAGTCTGTAACATTACCCGGACGAAATCCGTTCCGTGTCTCTGGCGAATCCGGATGGTCAATACTGCAAGGTGGTCAGCACGTCGGATGTGCTTGCAGATCCGTAGGCGGAAATCATCGATTTGGGCGTCCCAAATGAACGTCCTGGACATACCCAATCGCAATAAATTCGATGTCCGAAAGCGGCGAGACGAGGGGGCGCCTCTCTGTAATCATAGGCGCTCCGAATCTCATTAGTGGTGCGATATGAACTCGTTTCGACTGGTCGCGTTGCCGTTCGAAAAATTCTCGTCATTGTTCGCTCTTTCAGATTCAGCGCTTGCGGAGCGCAACGTACGCCGTGTTCTTGCTACGTTAAAACCGGGCTATCCATGCCGCGTTAGTCTAGCTGACGCTGAGATTGGTGAAGAACTTCTATTGCTTTCCTTCGAGCATCAACGTGCGATGTCACCATACAGGTCGTCCGGCCCGATCTTCGTGCGAAAGGCTGCGGTTGAAGCCAAAATTGAGCCCGGTGTAGTTCCAGACTATGTTCGAATTCGTTTGATGTCCGTGCGCGCGTATGATTCGACGCATATGATGACGGACGCCAGTGTCTGTGCGGGCAACGATACGGCGTCAACAATTCAAAGAATGTTCAGTTCCAAGGAAGTCGCGTATATCCACTTGCATAACGCGAACCGAGGATGCTTTTCGTGCGTCGTCGATCGCGCTTAACGGTGGGTAACGGGCAGGCGGAACCAGAATCACGGTATCGGGTCTTTGGGCGATCTCCGGCTGCCAGCTTGCGGTCTATTGCTCCGCGGGATTCCTCACACCAGGCAACCCATCGAAGTCCGGATCCTGCGTCCAAAGCATCGCGCGATGTCGATGTGCGGTCGCCAGCATGACGCTGTCTGCCATGGCAATGGCGTGCTGGATTGAGAGCCGTGCCGCTTCAAGCGCCGTTGCCCGATCGAGATCTACAACTATTCCTTGTTCCATGACAGCAACGGCTCGTAATGCCTCATCATCGTTCTGCTGCTGACTCACTCGTTTGAACACTTCGAACAACGATGGAGTCGGGACGACCAGTGATCGCGTTGCTGCAATTGGCTTCGCGAATATTGCCGCGTTGGGGCCGTCGGCCAAGTACTCGAGCCATGCGGAGGAGTCGACCACGTTCATACACGATCGGCTTCCCGAGGCACGTTGGTGTCAATGCCCTTCAGCGACCCTCGCGCGGCCTTGGTTGGCCTAACGGGCAGGAGTTCGATCCGACGCCGATATTCGATAGCATGGAGCTTTTTGCCAGGTTTGATTCCGAGTGCCTCGCGAATTGTGGACGGAATTACGATCTGGCATTGCGATGATACAGTGATGGTGCTCATACGATTTTCCGATCGATCGCCAGTTTGTAAGGGGGAAATGGCTGCTTATCACGGTTTTTGCGGCCGTGTCGCCCGATGCAGCCAAGCCGCCAAGTGGAGCGACATCGGTTACCTAGCGACACGTGCCGGTGTGATTCCGGTCACGGCGGTCAGACCCGCCCGGCAACTGTCGCTCCGGCCGGTAGCAATCGGAGCAGTCGCGGAGGTAACGAGGCGGCTGAAGCCTTCGATGTAGAGGGGGGGCGTGGCGCAGCGGGTTCATGAGCTTGCAGTGCCCTGGCCGGGATGGGGTTGCTTGTCCGGGCTGGTATCCTGTCAGCAGATTTATCGTCGGCGTGTTCGGCCGCGTCTGGCGAGGATTGCAAGTAAGTTCGGTAGCGCGCCCCGCTACCAATTCAACCAAGTTGAATCGGTGTATCTGGTGTTCAGGCAAGGTGCCGCGCCAGCTGTCATATCTTCCGTTACCGGCCGATTACCTCAAACCCTTCGCGTTGAGCGGCGCGCGCCAGGCGAACATCGAGGCAGACAAATTGCAACGACATGGGCTCGTGATCGGACGCGATCAGCGCCGCTGCCAGTTGCAGGCTGTCGGCAGCGCGCAGGGGATGAGCGCGAAGCAGGCGTTCGGCGGTTCGACGGATTGAGTCGGATGGCAGGATTTCGTGCCAACCCTCCGCGAGCGCGTGCACAGCCGTTAGTGCAGCCGTAACTTCATCGGCGGTGAGCAAGCCGTCCCGTTCGCGTCTTGCCAGCGCGGATGCAATTTCAACGGGCGTGCCCCACCATGCAAGCATGTCTGCATCTTGCTCGAGCAGCTTCAGCAGATGGTCTCGGGTCGGCTCATTCGCAATCAGCGGAGTGATTGCCGACGCGTCCCAATATTTCACGATCGGACCCGCGGCGCGACAAGCGAGTCGGGACTCATCGATCCTCGGAGCGATCTTGCTGCACGGCCTCGAGCAATCGTGCGGCATGGGGCAGGGGACTCGCCAACCCTGCGAGGATCGCCACCGCTGATCCTTGACGCAGCGGGAGCCGTGTCACGCCTTTTGCATGAAGCGATGTAAGTCGATCAGAACCCAGGCCAGCGGACTCAATTCGCTCAAGGCGGGCAATCGGAACTTCCCGGTCATAGATGACAACAGCATGTCCGGCGCGGACCTTCCGGAGGTATGCGCTTAAGTTGTTCTTTAATTTAGATACACTAGCCTTTTGCACATAGCTATTATAGCTATTTTCGGGTCGATCTGCAATGGAGCTACCGGGGCTCCGCCTGGTCACATTCGCTAACGTCAAGTTAATTGCTTGGAACCGAATCGTGCCCCCGCCACCATTTTCCACTGGAACGGCTGGATGGTTGACCTCAATTCCGAGATCGGCTCGGCGGCAACGCTTTATACGCCGACGTCCGGTCAAGGGATTATCGACAGTGGTCAAATCGTCGCCAACGGTATCGTGAACGCGACGGGAGAGGATGTCGCATTGCTGCTGACGCCGACCGGCAGGGTGACGTTCTATTCAGGTGCAGTCTATCTCGGCTACGTGACGGTCGACGGCACGGGCCAGGCGGTGCTGACGACCGACGCCATTCCCGTCGGTACGCTGTCGCTGACGGCGACGTACGAGGGGAACTCCGCCGATCGGGTTTCGACATCGAGTGCGGTTGTGATCACGATATCCGCTGTGGTGACGGTGACCAGCAGTTAAGTCACACAGGTATTTCCGCAACGATCACCGGATCACCAGGATGCTGTTGGTGATCGCGATGGCCTCGCGCGCGGATACCGCCGGTCTGGCGGTCCTGCTGGGCGTGAGCGCCGGCGTCTACCTGCCGCTCCAGACCGGCTATTGCGCGCCACTACCGGCCGCAATTTGCCGGCCGTGCACCCGTTTGCCGCGACGCGCTCAAGTATCGCCCTGCGTCCTGGTAGTGGTATCGGTTTGGCTGGTTCCGGCGAAATCGGTGTAGGTTAATGAATCGGCGCTGGTAGTGCCATTCTTTGAATATTGCCAGGCGCGCGTTGCGGTTTGTCCTGCCGCGTTGGTCACGGTGATGTTTTGGTCCACGCCGGTGCCCGTCTGAGTCAATGAACCGGAGATCTGGTCGGTGCTGCCGTTGGCCCAGGTTTGCGTACCCGTGATCGATTCGGAACCGTCGGGGTTTCCCGTGATCACCTCGCTCCCGCTGCCTGCCACCTTGCCTTTCGCATTGTAGAGTTGAAAGGATTTGGTGACACTGCTTCCGTCGGCGCTGGTGGTCAGAGATTCGGATTTCACCTGTTTCCCATCGACGTATTTCTGAATGGTTTCGTCGAAGCTGCCGTCGGCGTTCTTGGTGATGGAAGTCTTCGTTTCTGCCGTATTTCCATTCGCATACGTCGTCACATCGTCGAAGGTCGCTACTCCATCTTGATGGGATACCGTATTGGAATAGGTTCCGCTTCCCTGCGTCGAGTCGGTGACGGTGCCGGTCTTTGTACCATTATATGTGCCGTTGAATGCCTGCTGAATACTGCTGATGCTGAGCAATGACATAGGACCTCCGGTTGAGACAATATGGCAAATGCAGAATCGTTTTCTGCGCTGACCCGTTAGATCAGCAAGATGCGTGCCATACAGTCGGGATCCAGTGACTCATTTGGAGCCGGTCTACCAACAATCCCAGTGCCCCTGCGGCCGACTTCGGCGGCAAGACCAGCGCCATCGCGTGGAATACAACCCCTGGCTATCCCAAGCAATCGGGCTAAGGTAGTCGTCATGGATGGACGCCGTGTCGGTGTTCAACGCGAAAGGACCGCTCATGACTATCAAGCGAAACGGCTCGCAGGCCGCCGTAAAGGGCTCGCCGGAGTACTTCACCGGCACTGTCCGCGTCGAACCCCTGTTCCAGGCTCCCGGCGGCGGGGATTTTGGTGGCGCAAGTGTTACCTTCGAGCCGGGCGCCCGTTCTGCCTGGCATACGCATCCTTGCGGACAGACCTTGATCGTCGTTTCCGGCCTTGGGTGGACGCAGTGCTGGGGCGAGCCGAAAGAAGAGATTCGTCCGGGCGACGTCGTGACATGCCCGCCAGACAAGAAGCACTGGCACGGCGCGACGGACACGACCGCCATGACCCACATTGCCATACAGGCATCAAAGAACGGGAAGAACGTCGAATGGCTGGAGAAGGTCAGCGACGAACAGTACCGGAGCTGATACCAACACGAGCATCGAGGAGAGCACCATATCGCACTCTCGTGACCTGGTTCGGGCGTACTTCGTGATGCGCCGCGATATCGGCGACGGTTTTCTTGCAGCCGTGTCCAATCGGGGCGCTGAAATGCGTTCTCTTCGATAGTGATATCTGGCGACCACGTTTGACAGATACGGAGCCCTGGTATGCAATCACCCGTGGCACCGCGCGATCGAACGACTCCACGAGAGCCAATGCAAGGAGCAACCAATGAAAAGGGTCTCAACGTGGACGATGGCGCTGGTCACAATGGCGACCTTACTCCTGTCGGCGGTGACAGTGGAACCGGTGCATGGGCAAACCTTGACCACGCTGCACAGCTTCGATGGCACGGACGGCACATACCCCAGCGGACTGATCCAAGCCACCGATGGGAACATCTACGGAGTAACGACCGTAGGCGGGGCGTATTGCAAAGGCTGTGGCACGGTCTTCAATATCACCTTGGCCGGGACGCTGACCACCCTTCATAGCTTTTGCTCGGAACCCGGCTGCCCGGACGGCCAAATCCCCAACGGGATGATCCAGGCCGCCAATGGGGAGTTCTATGGGACGACGACCAATGGCGGGACCCACGGTAATAACGGTACGGTCTTCGAAATGCCGCTCGGCGGGACGCTGACTACGCTGCATAGCATGGACCCGGGCAGCCGCTATCCCGATCGACCGCTGATCCAGGCTGCCGATGGAAACTTCTACGGGGATTCTCAGGGCGGAACGAACTTCGACGGATCGATATACAAAATCAACCCCAGCGGAAAACTGACCACCCTCTATATCTTCTGTTCGCTAAGTGATTGCCCGGACGGCGACGGTCCCAATGGGCTGATCCAAGCCACGGATGGGAACTTCTATGGCACAACGGCCTTTGGCGGAGCCAATAGCAGCAGTTGTGGATTGGGCTGCGGCACGGTCTTCAAGATCACCCCGGGCGGAACGCTGACCACACTGTACAGCTTTTGCTCACAAACGAATTGCACGGACGGCGACTACCCATTTGAGGGGCTGATCCAGGCAAACGATGGGAACTTCTATGGCACGACGCATGAGGGCGGGATCGTCACGAGCAATTGTGACACCGGGTGCGGCACGATCTTTAAGATCACTCCGCGCGGCACGCTGACGACGCTATACAGCTTTTGCTCGCAAACCAACTGCACGGATGGCTACATCCCCACGGGTGTGCTGGTTCAGGGGACCGACGGGAACATCTACGGAACGACGACCGCAGGCGGGGCCAGTACCGGCAGTTGTGGCGATGGCTGTGGTACGGTTTTTCAAATCACCCCGGGCGGCACCCTCGCCACGCTGTACAGTTTTTGCTCGCTGACGAAATGTGCGGATGGTTCCCAGGCCGGAGCGCTGATGCAGGACACCAATGGGGTCTTCTACGGAACGTCTGTGGTGGGCGGGGCAAAAAATGACGGCACGGTCTTCAGCCTGTCCGTCGGTCTCGGGCCGTTCGTGGCGCTGCAGACCACGTCAGGGCCGGTGGGGGCTGCCGTGGCCATTCTGGGCAACGACCTGACCGGTTCAACCCGAGTCTCATTCAATGGTGCTCCGGCGATGTTCACGGTCGTTTCAGCGACCGAAATTACCACGACCGTTCCGAGCGGTGCGGCTACGGGCCCCGTCGAAGTGACAACTCCGGGCGGCAAGCTCAAGAGCAACACGAAATATGCGGTCAAGAAAAGTCCGGCGGTACCTGAGTTCTCGCCGGGGACCGGTACTTACAGCAAAGCGCAGTCGGTCGCGATCACAGACGGCAGTGCAGGCTCCATGATCCTCTACACGACAGATGGGACTCCGCCCGCCACCTCCTCGACCGCGTTGGTATACACGGGTCCGATCAAAGTCAAATCAACCGAGACGCTGGAAGCGGTCGCAGTCGGAATCGATGACGAGCCATCGGCGGTGGCGGCCGCTGTCTACACCATCCTTTGAGCGTCGGGATCACGGCAGCGCATTGACGCCCGCTGGTACCTCGCTCGAGCATCGCGACGGCAAACGGGGATCCGGGTTTGATTCGACCGGGCAACGGTGTAGGATTTCACCGCCAAAGTCTTGAATCTCGGCAATACCAACCTGGGGGAACCGATGAAAACTTCCAATATCCTGACGGCATCGTTATTCGCGTGCGTACTGGGTTTTGCGGCCGGCGCCCAAGCCCAGGATACGCCCAAGGAACACAGCATGACCGGCTGTCTGGCAAAGGGCGACGAGGCTGGAACGTTCAAGCTCACCGATCTTGCGTCGGGACCCAAGGTGGTCGCCATTGCGTCGACGACAGCGAACCTGACGCCGCACTTGGGCCACAAGGTCGAGATCACGGGCGTTGCCGTCCCGGGGAAGGACAACGTTCACACGATGAAGGTGTCGGCGGTGAAAATGATTTCCGCGACCTGTCCGTAGCCCGTCCAAGTGGCGGGGGTTTTTACCCCATCGGGATCTGAAAGGGTAATGGCACCCGCCACGTCTCGCACGAACTCGTGCGGGAGTTTTTCCGTTGTTGCAGTGCATCCGCTGGCACACCAAAGGGAGCATCGGTGATGAGAAACTGCATATTGACTTTTGCTTGCGCAGTTTTCGGATTCTTTTCGGTCGCGGCGTTCGCCGTGGCCTACAACGTTCAGGTGAAGAATGGAACGGTCAGCGGTTGCGGCAACAGCGGCGGCATCTCCTTAGGCTCGGGCCTGGTAAGTTCGAACAACTTGAGCGGCGATGAAATCGGCATAACCGTCGCCGGTCAGTCCGTCGTAACGGGAAATACCGTTTCCGCGACGAGCACGGGGCTCTTCCTGGTGACGGGTTCGACCGGTAGTCCGTTGGTGGGTACGAACATTTTCAACGCCACAACGCCTGTCTCGGGAACCGTGCTGTCGCTACACAATAACTTTTGCAATAACTCATCGTGTTAGGGGGCGACGGACGCGCCGCCTATGGATGAAATTCAACGCGACAAGGGGCTGGTCCGCAAGGTAGGACCGTGGGCGCTGGCAGCGAGCATCCTGAGCATGGTCGTGGGCGCCAGCATTTTCGTGGTGCCGGCAGCCCTGGCTGCGGCGATCGGTCCGTATGCACCGATCGCCTTTCTCGCCTGCGCGGTCGCGGTGGGATCGGTGGCCATCTGCTTCGCTGTGGGCGGCAGCCGCATGCCCACCAGCGGTGGAATCTACGGCTACATCGAGGCCACCTTCGGGCCGCTCACGGGATACGTGGCGGGCACCCTGTTCTGGGTGGCTGATCTGCTGGCCTGCGGTGGCATCGCCGCGGCCCTTGCCGACGTGGTCACCAGCGTGGTGCCGGCGCCGCTGGCCCCGGCGGTGCACGCCGCCACCATTATAATCGCGATCGGCGGCATCGCCCTCGTCAACATCGGCGGCGTGGCGCACGGCGCACGGCTAGTGAGTGCGGCGACCGCGCTCAAGCTCCTGCCGCTGCTGATCTTCGTCGTGGTGGGCGCCGTCTTCGTCAAGGGGGCGAATTTCGTGCAGCCGGCAGCGCCGGGCATCGCGGGGGTGGGGCGGGCGATGATTCTCGGTGTATTCGCCTTCATGGGGATGGAGACATCGTTGTGCGCGAGCGGCGAAGTGGTGCGCCCCAACTGGACCATCCCACGGGCACTCGGCATCGCCATGCTCGCCACGACCCTCCTGTACGTGGCGATCCAGACGGTTGCGCAGGGCATGCTCGGGCCCGCGCTCGCGGTCTCGGCCGTGCCGCTGGCGGACGCGATGGCGCCGATCAGTCCCGTGCTCAAATTCATCATGGTCGCCGGCGCCGGGATGTCCATGTTCGGCTACCTCGGCAGCGATATCCTCGGCAGTCCGCGCCTGCTGTTCGCCCTTGCGCGCGACGGTCTGCTGCCCCCGGTGCTGGGACGCCTGCATCCGCGCACGCATGCGCCCCACGTTGCCATCGGGATCTACGCAACCCTCGGCATCGTCCTCGCCCTGACCGGCACCTTTGCCGAGCTTGCCGTGCTGTCGGCGCTCACCACGGCAGCGCTGTACATCCTCGGGTGCGCGGCGGCGTGGCGGCTCACGCGCCGTGGCGTGGCGATGGCCGGTGAGCCGCTTCGTTTCCGCTGGCTCGGCGCGGCGGTGATCATCGGCATCACGAGCATGTTGTTGGTGATCGCGATGGCATCGCGTGCGGAAATCCTTGGATTGGTGGTCCTGTTGGGCTTGAGCGCCGGCGTCTACCTGCTGCAAACGCGGGCGCTCGCCGCAGCCGCCGCGCCCCGCGTGCCCTGACGCGCGCCCTCGATTTGGGAGTCACGCGCCGGGAACGATCCGTACGTCCCGCACGGCGCCGCCATCCAATGCCGCGAGGGCGGCCTGATAGCCCGGACTATCGTGCGTTGCCATGGCCGATTCGATCGAATCGAATTCGATTACCACGGTGCGCTCCAATTGGCCTGCCTCGTAGGCATGCGCCGCGACTCCACGCGCAATGAATCGGCCGCCTCCTGCCTCGATGGCCGGTCCGGCGAGCTTGGCATAGGCTGCCAGCTTGGCGGGGGAGAGGATTTCTCGGTAACAGGTGATCCAATAAGCCTTGACCATGCCATTTCTCCTTGATCACGTCCCCTGGGTGGGAAATTTCAGCGCCCGCTCGATCGCCTGGTAGCGCGGCTCCCGGCGCAGCGGATCGAGCAAGGGGTCGGTTTTCAGACCCTCCAGACCTGAATCCCGCAGGCGCAGCGCCGTGCCGAGGCACTCCAGCGCCTTGGCGGCATCTCCCCACTGCGCATAGATCTCGGCATATTGGTACGCCGCCGCATCGCCCAACGAGGCCTGAATCTTGGCGAGCGCCGCCTGCGAGTCCAGGTGCCGTCCAAGCTTGTCATAAGTCACCGCCAGGCACAGCCGATTCAACCAATAGTCGGGTTTGATTTCGCAGGTTGCGCGCGCGTTCTCGAAGTGGCCGAGCGCATAGTGGGCGAGTCCAGGATACCCGTAGATCCGCGGATCGTCGCGGTTCAGAACCAGCAAGTCCTGGTAGACGGTGAGGGTCTCCTCGTAACGATGTGCGGCGTACAGCGCCTGAAGAAGGTTGCGATGGCTTCTGGGATTGAGCGGATCCACGACGACCGCGTGTCGCGCGGCGGCGATGCCAGCCTCGGTGCGGCCCATGTACACGGCAAAGCGGCCGTAGAATCCCAATAGATCGGCATTCCCCGGCGCCAGCGCCATTGCCCGGTCGTATTCCTCGCTCGCCTGCGCGAAGTCGAGAGCCCCCGTGTCGAAAACGGCCGCCAGCGCCCGGTGGCCCTCGGAAAGACCGGGTGCGAGACTGATCGCGCGGCGCGCGTCGGCCTGCGCCCCGTCAAAATCCGCAATCTGAGCCGACCTGCCGCTCTCGAATTCTTCGGCGAAGGAGGAGCGCGTGAACGAGCGGTGGGCGAAGGCGAGCGCGTAGTTCGGATCCTGGCGAATCGCCTCGCCATACATGGCGATCGCGGTTTGCAGACTCTGTGCATCGTGTTTGAGAACGGCTTTCGAGCCCCGCAGGTATGCATCGAAGGCGGCCGCATTGTGCGTGCCGCCCAACTCGATCGTCGCAGCCACATCCTCGAGCAACGTCACTTTGAGGGCGCTCGCCACGGAATTGGCAATTTCGGTCTGAAGTGCGAGCACATCCCCGAGATCCCGGTCATAGGTCTGCGACCAAATGTGAAATCCCGTGGCCGCATTGATGAGCTGCGCAGTGATGCGCACGGTTTGCGCCGAGCGCCGCACGCTGCCCTCGAGCACCGCGCCCACGTTGAGCTCGCGCCCAATCGTACCGATATTGGCGTCCTTGCCCTTGAACGAGAACGCCGACGTGCGCGCCGCGACCTGCAACTCGCTGATGCGGGCGAGGGAGTTGAGCATCTCTTCCGTGAGGCCGTCGGAGAAATACTCCTGTTCCTTGTCCCCGCTCATGTTCACGAAGGGCAGCACCGCGATCGAGTGCGCCGGCGGATTGAAGGAGGGCGCGGCGGATAGCGCCGTTACCGGCTTCCCCGCCGCATCGCGCTTCGAGTGCCAAATCTGATCCACCGCGATGTAGCCCAGGGCAATACCGATCAACGCGCCCATCGCGATCAGCACACCGTGCCGGGCGCCACCGGCCGGAACTCCGGCACGCCGGAATCCCAGGAGCCCGGTGACGGGCGTTGGGGCTTCTCCGCCGGGCGCCGATGGCGCGGGGGGCGGCTCTGCGAGGATGCGCTGCACGCCGGCGGTGAGCTGGGGCAACGCGCGCTCCATGCCCTGCGTCGCCGCATCGAGCCACTGCGAGGTATTCAAAAAGTATTCGAGATCCGGGGTCATCGATGCGAAGTCGATCCTAAACGACACCACGGGATGCCGCCTCGCCGTCGCCCGCTCCACTTCCCTGAGCACATGCGGCGAAGCGGCGGCGCTCCCCGACAGAACGAGCACGGCGACGGTGGCCGCATCAATTGCGCGAACGATCGCGCCGGAATAAGACTCGCCCGGAACGACGTCGCGCGGCGCAATCCAACAGGCGATCCCGGCCTGCTCGAGGGCCCGGCATACCGCGTCCGCCACGGCCTGGTCTTGCGAGGCGTAGCTGATGAATACTTGCGCCATCGCCATAGCCTACCCTAACCGGGGATGGACGCGTTTGCTGTCATTTGGCAGGATGAGAGCGCCTCGGAAGGTTCGTAACGGGAGGGTATATGCCGACGATGCAACCGATCACACTGTTCCACTCGCCTCGGACTCGATCGTCAGGAACATTGGTACTGTTGGAGGAGCTCAAGGCCCCCTACCAGCTGCACGGTCTCAACATGAAAGCGGGTGAGCAGCGGCAGGGCGCCTATCTGGCCGTCAACCCGATGGGTAAGGTTCCGGCAATATTGCATGGCGATGTGCTGGTCACCGAACAGGTGGCCATCGGCATCTACCTTGCGGACCTGTTTCCCGAGGCCGGAATCACACCATTGATAGGCGACGCGTTGCGCGGGCCCTACCTGCGCTGGTACGTCTTCTACGCCGCGTGCTTCGAACCGGCGCTCGTGGACAAATCATTGAAGCGCGAACCCGGACCGGCCGGCATGATGCCGTACGGCGATTGGGCGACGACGCTTGGCGCCGTGACGGCTCAGCTCACAAAAGGGCCGTGGCTGCTCGGGGATCGCTTCACAGCCGCCGATGTGCTGTGGGGTACGGCGCTGACCTGGATGACAGGATTTGGATTGATCGAGGCGGTCC
>Ga0302319_10001847_pt1 | contig 46854 bp, 35 predicted proteins | sample Bog_T0_2_FD_203319 | JGI IMG/M metagenome (GOLD analysis project Ga0302319, IMG submission 203319) | Peat permafrost microbial communities from Stordalen Mire near Abisko, Sweden - Bog_T0_2 | ecosystem: Environmental > Terrestrial > Soil > Wetlands > Peat | place: Sweden: Abisko, Stordalen Mire...
CTATCCCCAGGTATAGCGGCCCGTCAATGTTCTGGAGTTTGCGGTAATCGCAAATCGCCTGAGTGATGGCAAGGATGTGACTCTCGTTGAAGGCCACATCGAATGCAGATCCGCGATGCCCGGACGTACCGAACACAACCCGCTGCCTGGGATCGCTGGGATCGGGCCGCAACTCGTAATAGTCGGTGACGAGCTTCGGAATGTTCACAAGAATCGATGGATCAGCCGGTTTCCCGGCAGCAGGGTTAATTGTCACGAGGCACCTCCCCGTCGTCCGTCAAGAGAATTCCGCTTGATCTAGGTTCGAGCCGAAAGCCGTTTTGCCCCTGTATGAGAGGCTCTTTCCCGGGCTCGAAAAGATCGTCAGGCGCCGTTCGGGAAGTATTAACCGCCAATCGCCAGATCTTACCGGTCGGCAATGCAGGAATGAAAAAATCAACTGGACTGGTGCCGGCGTTAAACAGGATGAATAAGTCGGATTCTGTCTGTCCGAGAATCAGGCACGCGAAGGATTTTTGCCATTGGTCCGCCCAGTCGAGAGTGGCACTGTTGGGCGCAAACCACTTAATCCCAGCATCCGTGTAGAACTCTTCTCTCCGTAAAACGGGATGCGCTCGGCGAAAGGCGATCATTCCCCGAGTGAAGCGGTGGATATCTTTGTGCTTTTCGAGCAGGCTCCAGTCAAACCAACTCACCTCGTTATCCTGGCAGTAGGCATTGTTATTGCCGCGCTGAGTTCGGCGAAACTCGTCGCCGCCGAGCAACATGGGAACCCCGCGAGAGATGAACAGGGTTAAGAGGAAATTCTTGATCAACCGGTTGCGCATGCCCTCGACACCGGGATCCTGGCTCGGCCCTTCCACCCCACAATTGTCGCTGTTGTTGGTATCGGTTCCATCGCGGCCGAACTCACCATTTTCTTCATTGTGTTTCTGCTTGTAGCTGACCAGGTCGTTCAAAGTGAAGCCGTCGTGACAGGTTACGAAATTCAGGCTCCGCGCGGGTCCCTTGCCCGAGCTTTGGTACAAATCAGAGCTTCCACAGATTCGGCCTGCGAACGATCCGATCGTGCCCGGGTCGCCGGCCCAGAAGCGGCGCACATCGTCACGGAAGCGGCCATTCCACTCCGTCCAGCGCGTAGAGGAAAAGTCTCCCACCTGATAGGCGCCGCCTGCGTCCCAGGCTTCCGCGATTATCTTTACATCACGCAGGATGGGGTCCTCGGCAATGCCTTCAAGAAGCGGAGCTTCGCGCAGAATATTCCCATGCACATCTCGGCCCAGGACTGAAGCGAGGTCGAAGCGAAATCCGTCAACGTGCATGTTCATGACCCAGTAACGGAGCACACTCGTAACGAACTCTCTCACGACAGGGTGGTTGGCATTAAGCGTATTGCCCACGCCGGTAAAATCCTTGTAATACCGGCGTTGGTTCTCTTGCAACATATAGAAGATCGAGTTCTCAATGCCGCGCAGGCAGATCGTGGGGCCCAGCTCATTGTTCTCAGCCGTATGGTTCAAGACGATATCCAGGATCACCTCAATGCCGGCCCGGTGAAAGGCCTTGACCATCTCTCGGAATTCCGTGGTCTGACGCCATTGCGATCCATCAAAGCTGTAGGACTGCTTGGGAGCAAAGTAGGCGACAGGATTATAGCCCCAGTAGTTCTTGAGTTTTTCTCCTGTCATCGGATTGACCAGTTGCGACTCATTTTCGTTGAACTCGAGAACAGGCATCAGTTCAATGGCGGTCACTCCCAGGTCTTGGAGATAAGGGATTTTCTCGGTCAAGCCGGCGAAGGTTCCAGCGCGCTCTGCCTTCGAACTGCTATGGATTGTGAAGCCGCGAACGTGTGTCTCATAGATGACCGTATCAGAGGCGGAATGCTTCGGAGGAGAATCCATCTCCCAGTCGAAATGGTCGCGAGTATAGATGCATTTCGGTGTAGTGCCGGCGTTATCAACGGTCGAAATGCTTAAGTCAGTTAGTCTGCTGGAGGAATCGTAGCCGCGGGCGGCCAAAAAATCCCAGCTCTTGACGCCGGCAATTGCTCTTGCGTACGGATCTAGAAGCAACTTGTATGGGTTGAAGCGATGGCCTTCTTCCGGTTGATAAGGTCCTTCGATGCGATAACCATAGAGCTGTCCCACGTCAATGCCTCGTACCCAAATATGCCAAACGTCACCGGTCCGATGGCATATTGGATCCAAATCAATGATCCTCGCCGGAGAAGAGTCATCGGGATGCTCGTAAAATTCCAAGCGAACGCGTGTCGCGTTACGGCTGAACAAAACGAAATTGACTCCGTCTCCTTGTTGATGTGTACCCCCAATCGGAAGTGGATAGCCCGCCTGAATGTCACTTTCCTCAGGCGACGCTACGAAACCATTCGCCAGTTTCTCCTTCGTCGCCAATTCAGTCAGTGACATGGTTTGCCATCCTCATGTGTCAGATCCTGGAAGTCTCGCTTCAAAGGTCGTCGCTTGGCGGGCGTGCTATTTCTTCCGTACAATCGAGGCATCTTCCATATTGGGCCCCTTGTTCCACCCGTGGAAACGCGAGAAGTCACCTGCATTCCATGCGTCGCGGAGTCCAGGAGCACCCAGATCCCAGTCCGGGCGAATTTCACTCGTCACGGAGCGCAGATCGCCCCACAGATCGGCGACCGATGGACGTCCCCAGAACCAGTAGCCGTTATAGATCTTGTAAATCACGAGGCCCGGCTTGAGCACGAGCGTATAAGGGATCATCGGATTGTGCTCGGGGTCGGTGTACTCCTGGATGTCGAGATCTTTCTGAATCGTTCGGCCGGGGTCGGAAAGGAATGTCCACTGGGCTCCGACTGACGCACGGAATTCCTGAAGAGTATGGTGATCGTCGGTAGCGATTGTGGCGACCTGAGTGTACGCCACCGCGATTTTCGGGTAGAACGCGGCAAGTTCCAAGTGCTGCTGGTGCTCCTTTGGGCAATAGTGGCCGCGCGCGAGTGTGAGGATCAGCGGATCGTCGCCCTGTAGCTCGTTGAGCTTGCGCAGTGTGCCCGTGTGATCGGGCAATTCGTAGTCAGGGAAAATGCCTCCGGGCACGATATCAGAACGCATGATGGAACTCCTCCTACTTCCCTCAAAGATCCGGGGTGACACCCGCGCTTGCCTGGGATCAGCACACGAGCACGTTCCCGGGAGCGCGCCTCTCCAGCGGTTCCGGGTTATAAATAATCGATCCGCCAATCAGACCAGTCATACAGGTATGGCACACTCCGCTCCGGCTCAACCACCTGACAGGAACATCGCACGCTTCCGCCAGGTCAAGCAAACTTCCGAATTCCGAATCCCAGGCGGCGGTCTTTCTCGACGATTATGCTGCAAACCGCAATTGGCGGTGTCGCTCGTGAATTCCAGCGCCTCGAGATTATCCGTCCATTCGATCGACCCACTGAACGCGCCATGCGGGAGCCACGAATGGGTCCGCAAAGTACTGTGTTTCCCGAGCAACCTTGTCGTCTCTGAACTCCATGATGCTCACAGTGTAAGACGGCTTGCCGTCGTATGTCAGGATGAATTCGGTGACCCAAAGATCTCCGCCGCCAATAATCCGTCGGACAGAAAACCGCTTTTTGCTCGGCTGGTTGGCGCGTTGGTTTTGTATGTTGAGTCGACCGCGGGTTCGCTCTCCTGACTGTGGGTATTCCAGCACAGCATCTTCGTGATAGATGCGGTGCTCCGTTTCAAAATCGTTGGTATCGGATGCCGCCCAGTGCTGATCCAGTGCCGCGCGGATCTCTTGATCTCGCACCCCGGAATACTGCTCCTTCTTTTCTTGATCGTTCATCTCGAATCTCCAATTTGAGAAGAAGCTAAATGAACTGTCTTGCGCCTACCAGCGACGGGCCGGAGCTGCACCGTCCACGTGCAGTATCTCTCCGCTTACGTGACCTGCCCGCGCCAGGTAAAGAACGGCATCGACAATATCCTTTACCGTCGCCTTTTTCATGGCAGGCTGCAAAGTCGAGTCGTTGGGATCATCGCGGTGCATCGGTGTATCCACAACGCCGGGGGCCACCGCATTAAAGCGAATGCCATCTTTTGCATACTCGATTGCGAGGTTCTGGGTTGCCGAATTCAGGCCGCCCTTCGTAATCATCGAAATCGAGCCATTTTCGCCCGCGATTGGCCGATCGGCAAGCGCCGCAGTAATGGTCACAACGCATCCCGATTGTTGTTTCAGCATTTCTCTTACGGTCCGCTGAGTGATGTAGAAGAATCCGAGCAGATTGGTGGAGACAAGAGCGTCGAAGTCATCGGTGGTGAAGTCAGTAAACGGCTTGGTCAGGAAGATGCCGGCGTTATTTACCAAAACATCGATCCTTCCGAAGTTGCTGATCGCTGCCTCGACCGCCTGGGCAGCCGTTTCCTGCCTGCCGATATCGCCATCGAGGACGACCAGGCTGCCTGCCGTATTCAGCTTTCCATTGGTCCCACGAGAAGTCGCGACGACGTTATAGCCTTCTCTCAGAAACCCTTCGACCAAACCTGCGCCAATACCCCCCGCCGCTCCGGTTATGATTGCTGTTTGTCTGTCCGTCATAACTGGCCTTTCGCTTAAAGGTGTGAAACCAATTCACAACTGCGTCACCTGCCCGCTCAAAGCGGCTGAAAATGCGCGACGGCGACGCAAGTCCTTACAGCAGCGGAATGGTCGGCACGTCTCTCGGATCGGGTCCCTCTGTAGATGATGGAGAGCCCATCGATCTGTGTGGTGCGGTAAAGACTCGCGAACTTCGTGAGATGTCATTTCGTTGGGTCAGGCGGCCACCAGGCGCGCAGATCGGGCCTTGTGCGGCGCGCCAACATAAGGGAACGATGCGAGCAGGTCCTTGTGGGACCCCACGTTATCTCGCGTCACCTTGCCGTTGGTAAGAATGGAAAGAAAGACATCAATGGCGTCGTCGGTAAGCTTCCTGCCATTGGCCGGATAGGACGCCGGCTTGCTGGGATCATAAGGGAGGATGTCCGGCAGCAGAAGTCCGGCTGCCCGCCTCGCTGCCTCCGGCGTATAGCCGCCCGTGTGCTCCAGCGAGTGCGCGAAAACAGGAATGAAACGGGCATCGTCTGCCGGTTGCCCGGCCTGGTAGGCGCCTTTCTCATCACCGGGAAGGAATACAGATTGCGAGGCCAGCGCACCACGGTCCGCCTGAACCCATCTGCCGTTTGCGCCGTCCACGGTCCGATGCCACAGGCCCATCTTTCCAGGTCCCAGAGCAGAGTTGGGCACCTCCAGCACGATGCTGCACACGTCCTTGTCGGCAAAGAAATCGTCACCGGTGAACTGGAGATTGTTCAGCGCGCCCATTGTGTCGAAGAAGAAGGGATCGCCCCGCCACCCAGCGAAAAAGCGGTAGTCTCCGGTCTCCGTCACGTACGCCTCGCGTGCAGTTGAGACCGGTGCTCCTTCTATGATCGTCTGCCCTTCGTCGCCTATGCCGACAGCCTGCTCACCTTCAACACGGCGCAACGTTGCAGTCTGGGCTCCATTCTTGTCTGAGGCAAAGCGCACCCGGTACGCGACATCGGCAACGAAATCACCGTCGGTGTCAATCTTGAGCTCATACACCGCCTCCGTCGCGAAGGGGATGTCTGTCGTGGGGCCAGCCGGGCTCAGACCTACGGACGGATGTACGTTCATAATGAAGATCGACCTGCTTGCGTCCCTCGCCGTGGGGAAGGCGTACAGGTCAGTAATGTCGAGGCGGGCGTCCCCGTGAGGAAAACCAAAATCCGGACCAGAGTAATGGTGTGACATATCATCTTCTCCTTATGTTCCCCGAAATTGCACCTCTTGATCTATCTCCTGAAAATTTCTGCTGAAACTCTCTCGCGAAATCTAAGTTGTCGCGGTTGGTTTGGAAAGGACGGCGCACACCCGCTAGGCGCCGTCCTCTTGCCAATAGTGGACCCAGCGATCGGAACGCAGGCCGGAATGAGTCTTCACCATCAAGGTGCATAACGAGTAAAGACAAGATCGGTCGATTTGGCCTTCTCGTGGCAAGGAAAGCAGCTTTTCATAGACGCCGCGTCGGCAGGTTTGCCGTCTACGAAGGTAGCGAACCCCCAGCCACCGGTTGCGGCATACTTTTTTGAGTCCTTGACCATAAACTGAATGTTCGTGGGGGCGCCGGGGACGAAAGATTGAGCCTGACCAAAGACTTTGTTGTTTTCATCCGACGGCACGTTGCGGTAATGCAAAGCAGCAACGATCGTGCCCTCCGGGAACGGAAGCTTCCCTTCACGATAAGCGTTGATCGCTACGTCGTTGCCCAAGACAGCGCCTAAACTATTGAGGTTGCCTGCTTCATGCGCCGAGGAAACCCATCTCCAGTCACGGTACCCGTGAGGGATTTCTGTAACGAAGGGTGCTGCGGGTTGCCCATCCGCTTGACCTGGGGTAGGCGCAATGAGGGTGACGAGGCCGGCCATTGTTGCTACTTCAGCCAGGAATAATGTGAAGCGTGTCATAACAGTTCCTCCATTCAATATGCTCCGGTAAACTGAAATCGCCACTCCTGACTATTTCGCCGCAAAGCCGATGTTGACGGCGACCGAAGTTGGAACTCAAGCAGCTTTCTCCGCAACAGCGAGTAAGTTTGGAGCCCTTTCAGCTGCGACGATCGCGACGAAGCACGCCAGGCGAGCGGCAGACAAGCGCGATCGGCTTGCCGGCATCGTAGACGAACTCGAGCAATGCAATGGAATCGGCGTTTTCCGCGAGATCCCACAAGGCGCCGTGTCCGCCTGGATAGAAGACCGTGCCGTAACTGTCCGATTTCATGTCGGCCACATTGACCCTCTGCGAAAGCGCCCTTTGTGCCGTCTGGTCCTGTTTGAACCTCGTCATCGCCGGCGTTTGATTTTCCAGTAAATCGCTCTTCGAATCGGGCGGTGGCTGCCCACTCTTTGGTAATGCGAGGGTCAGCTCGACCCCGGCATCGCGGAAAACAAAGTAAGGAGCTGCGAATTCTTCAAGCCAGAAGCCGGTTTTTTGCCCAGTCTCTCCGAGTGTGTCGTGCGACGTGAGCACTATCGGTGTTCTCATGTTCTCTCTCCTATTCTGGTTGTGGAGATTCCGATTGAACTCGCTCGACACGAGTCATGAGAACAGAAGGTTGCGAGACGAACAATTGGACGATAGTATCGTCGATACTTTGGTATCGGCGCCGCTTCTACGCAAACGGCTCCAGTTTCTCGAAGATGATCGGCAGATATTCCGCGACCGTCGGATGAATATGCATTGCGCGCTGAACGACCGTGTACGGCGCCTTCGCATACATCACGTCCAGCAGGACGTGAATCACTTCGTCGCCTCCGACTCCAAGAATCGCGGCCCCCAGAATCTGTTTCGTTTCTGCATCGACGGTGACTTTCATGAATCCTAGAGCCTCACCTTTTTCGTTGGCGCGACTCACCTTGCTCATCGGATATTTCGCGGCGAGGGCGCTACGTCCGGATTTCCGTATCTCTGCCTCCGTCATGCCGCATCGCCCCAGAGGAGGATCAATATACAGCGCGTAGGCCTGGATCCGGTCGGAAACACGGCGATGGTCAGCGTTAAAGAGATTGTCCGCAACAATCTCGTAGTCGTTATAGGAAGTATGCGTAAAGGCGCCGCGGCCGTTGCAGTCCCCCAATGCCCAGATGCCGGGCACGTTCGTTTGCAGTTGATCGTCAACCACTATGTAGCCCCGGTGGTCGGTGGCAACCCCAGCCCGATCCAGCCCCAGGTCGCTCGTGTTGGGAGTGCGCCCCACGGCCAGAAGGACCTGAGTGCCGACTACTTCTGGCGCACCTTCTTCGCATGTGAGGCCGACGGCTACGCCGCCATCGCGTTTCGCCAGCGAGACACATTTCGCATTCAGCCGGATTTGTATGCCCTCAGCCTCCAGGATTTCGCGCACAGCCTGGGAAATGTCTTCGTCCTCCCGCCCAATCAGGCGCGGTCCCATTTCCACAATCGTGACTTCGCTCCCCAAGCGGCGATAGATCTGGGCGAACTCCAGCCCCACATAACTTCCACCCACAATGATGAAACGCTCGGGCAGGAAATCGATGTCCATCAATGATGAATTGTTAAGAAATGGGACCTCGTGAATCCCCGGCATTTCCGGAACCGAAGCGCGTGCGCCCACGTTGATAAAGACCTTCTCGGCTTCGAGAACTTCATCGTTGACCACGACAGTGTTCGACGACTGAAAGCGGGCTTGGCCCTGAATGACGGTGCAATTTGCGGTTCCTCGGAGCCATTCCTCCACTCCCTTGCTCGACTCCGTGGAGGCTGCATCTTTGCGGGCCTTCACCCGCTTTATATCCACGCGCACATCATCCGCGGCGAAACCATATTCCGCGCCTCGACGGGCAACATGGACCGCGTAGGCACTCGCCACGAGCGTCTTTGTCGGGGTGCATCCCGTATTTACGCATGTGCCGCCAAATTTGTGGCGTTCGATAATGGCGACGGATTTGCCAGCACCCGCAAACCGCGCTGCCAGGGGTGGGCCCGCCTGCCCCGTCCCGATAATGATTGCGTCGAAGTGCCTCATCGCATTGCTCAACGCGCCCCCTCGATGTGGAGCTTGCCTTCCCTGGCCGCCTCTTCGGGGGTCTTGCCGTCTTGACGCGCCACAATATAGGCGGCGTACCAGCCCGACCAGTGGTGCTTCGGAGCGGTCGGCTCGTATTCGCTGTGGTGCTTCTCAGCCTCTCGCAACAACTCGGTGAGCGTCGCGACATCCAGATTGCCGAGTCCTCGGCCAGGCAGCCGGGTTGTGACTTCCTGAAACAGCCACCCATTGCCGTCCGGATCACGAAACGTGGCGAAGGAGCCGTAGGTGGCGTGCTCCGGCGCTGGCCCGCTGATGCGACCGCTGCCGTCGACCTGGAACTGAGCACCCGGCGTTCCGGGGTGGAACACCTCACTCACCTCAATACCGCGGGCGACAAGATCTCGCCGTGCTGCGTCAATATCGGAGACGATCAGGTAAAGGCCCTGGGCCGAACCTGGCGCAGCCTGCGTAATCTTCGCGCCAAATTGAACCGAGCAGCCGGAACCGGGCGGTGTGAACTGGACAACTCGGAAACCGTTATCAAACGGGAAGTCGGCGTCGAGTCGGCAACCGAGTTTGGTGTAGAACTCCTTCGAGCGGTCAACGTCCGCGACCGGGATGACGACCGCCTCGAACTTCATGTCCACTCTCTCGGCGCTGGCGCCGCTGACCGGCTCACTGCTCGGAACCGGACGCAAAGTTACCATATTTCCTCCTGGTTCTTCAGCCAAATCGCCGCCCATGTGTTTGCAAACTCCGGCAGAGTACCTCGGCCAGTCGTGGACGAGCATCAGGCACCCTAGAGCGCGATGCCGACGCTTCCGCCGATTACAGCCACGCTCTGCCCAGGACCTCAGGGCTGGTCTGGAGATGAGAAACAGCAATTGCAGCGCTCACAGTTCTCCCAGTCAACCTCGCCTTGATTAGGCCGGAATCACGTTGACAAATCTATTGGACGAACGTATCGACCAACACCAAAGTATGGATTGAAAATATGGGCGCAGAGTGGTAGATACCTCAGTCAACGCGGCCGCAATACCAAGGTATTGCCAATACCATTGTCCAATTGAATCGCCGGAGTACCTCGGGTTCAATCGTTCTCGCGCGGCCGATTCGGGATGTCTCGTTTCACCCAATAGCTTCATGAAAGAGAGAAATATGGATCACAATGAGGCAGTTCGGAAATTTGAACATTTGATGCTCAAACGGGCTGACCAAGCCCACGAGGCGGCAATCGAATTTGAAGCGTTGGTTCCGCTTCTACCCAATGAAAAATTTCGAGAGCTCGCACAAATGCAAGCGAAGGTCAGTTACAAACAAGCCAAGGACTTTCGCGAGCTAGCGCAGAAAACCAAAGAAGGCTAGGGGCCCGCGCAATCGTTGCGGACTTATTTCGATGCAACTGAAGTGGTCAGGAGCGGCGGTCCGTACACGGTTCTGACCGCCCGCGCCGGATTTCGGTCCCCACATCGGCCAGGGTGCCTCTATCGGTTGTCTCAACCATACCGAACTAACCCACGGGCCAGCGCGCCCGCCCTCCAGCCAATTATCAGGGAAAGGATGGCTAGGACATGCCGGAAACAACTTGGAAACCTCACGACAAGAACGGACCGCTGACGATGCAGAGCGATCTACCAGACAGCGTCTACGCGTTTCCGAAGCAACGCAAAGAGCCCCTGACCGACGCGCAACATGTGCGTAACGCGGTGGCGCGGTTCGACCAAGTCACCGACGTCTCCGATGCTGACCGTGCCCTGGCGTTCACGAACATCGAGAAAGCTGCGAGCTACTACGGCGTCAACCTCGCGGAAACGTCATGGCACGACCTGGGCGTTTATCCTCAGGAGAATAGATGAGAGGCTTCCGCCAGAGGTGTTGCCACGCGGGAACGCCGAGCGCAGAGCCATGAATCAACAGGGCAGGCAGGTCGTCGGTTTCGGAACCTCTGGATTCCGTTGGTCTGTGGTCATCTTGAGCCTCCGTCGAATTCTTCCCGAAAGAACGATGCTTTAGAAGCCGTAGTTCTTTTTTCGCAAGGCATTCTTGTATGCGTCGCGCGCCTTCTTGGCGGTGAGCTCGGCATCGTGCAGTTTGAAGCCGGCGTCATCCCACTTTTCCATCTGCACCATGGAGTGGTCTTCTGTGGCGAGCGATTCCTCGGCGCGAATCGCATCTACCCAGGTATCCACGGCCTGCCTGTAGGAGCCGAGCAACTGGTCAAAATCCAAATTCTCCATGATTGCGAACGTAGAATTGATTTGGCGCTGAGTCAATCGGGGTTGGCTACTTTTCACAGGAGTTTAACGAATCTGGCACGGACCCAAGCGAATTCATGGGAGCGCTCGCCCTGGATTCGAGCGTCTCCCGGTTCGCGGCGAGATCCGTTTGGTCGCGGCTTTCCAATTTGCGAATCCCTGTTTGGCTCGACCGATACCATCGTCCAATAGATTCTTCACTCCACTCCTGGCTTAATACCAAATAACGCGAGCCAGGGCATGGGGCTTCTCGGTGACAGCGGGTGATGGGGACGTGCGGCCTCTTTCTAATGCCTCTCGTAGAGGGAACGAATTTGGGCTTCGGTGGGCGCAGGCTGCGGCTCCTGCCTCGCTCACAACTTCGTCCTGTGAGTCCGTGCCCCCCGAACAACCAATTGTGCCCATAATCTTTCCTTGGTAGATCAGTGGGATACCGTCTCGAGACGCAATCATTGCATTGAATGCCCGCCCCGTCTATCCGGCCAGAACAAAATAGGCCGCGCAATTGGACTATGGTATTTCCCATACTTTCGTATCGACTGTTCAGCTAGTCCTGAAAACGGATCAAAGCGGAGGAAACATCCTCCCGCACAATTGATACCAAAGTATCGCCGATACCATAGTCTTATTGTTTTCGCCCCCTCAGGTTTGGCTTAATCCCGGTAGTTCGAGATGCACATTGATCGGCCTTGAAAAACTTTCTTTGTGGAGGAGGACACACGATGTCTGAGCTTGTGACGAAATCTGTGGCGCAACAGCAACATGAACAGAAAGTGAAGACACCCACCGCCGTGGAACGTATTGCCGGCCTCTCCACCGTTACGACAGCCGTGGCAGCGCTCGCCGTCCTCGTGGCTGCGGCGGTTTACGCGCAAGACAAGTACTCGCTGAAATCGCCGAGCGGAATCTCGTTCTCTGACTTCAGGGGATACGAGGACTGGTCTGTCGTCTCTTCCGCCCGGCAAGACGAAATACTCAAGGTGATCGTCGGCAATCCGACCATGATCACAGCGTTTAAGGCCGGCGTTCCGGGCAACGGCCAGCCGTTCCCAGAGGGCTCCATGATCGTGAAGCTCCAGTGGAAACAGAAGAAGAGCACGGAGGCCCAGTTCGCCGTGGACGTGCCGGACGTCTTTACTCAGGCTTTCGTCATGGAAAAGGACAGCAAGAGATTTCCGAAAACCGGCGGGTGGGGATACGCGGTCTTCAACTACGATGCCGCATCGGACAAATTCACTGCCGATCCCAAAAGCCTCTCAGACTGCGGAAACGCATGCCATACGGTCGTGAAGGCGAAAGACTACATCTTCCATCCATACGAGAAGCGTTGAACCGCGCCTGCCCTTAACATCAAGTACTCCGCTTGGCGCCATTCAATTGAGACCTGCGCCAAAGTCATCGCCGAGGCTGTCGTTCATCCGGCGGAAGCTCATCACGTTACCGGGGAGGTGCTGCATGGGGTCGATGGTAAGCGGCGACGGCTCGCCGCCAGGCAGCGCGGAACGCCGTCTGCAGGACCTTGGCATTCAGCTTCCAGTCGCTCCAACGCCGTTTGGCAGTTACGTGGAGACGGTGCAGACCGGCAATCTACTCTTTTTAAGCGGGATGCTCCCCGTTGTAGACCACAAGCCAAAGTATGTTGGCAGGCTTGGCAAAGAGCTCGATGCCGACGCCGGACGCGATGCCGTCTACGCTGCGGCTCTGAGCGTGCTGGCCGCGGCGAGAAGGCATCTGGGCTCCCTCGACCGAGTCACGCGCGTCGTCCGGCTTGGCGTGTTTATAGCCACCTTCGGAGACTGTTTCGACCAGCCCAGAGTGGCAGATGCTGCCTCGGACCTGTTTCGCGATGTTTTCGGCGAAGAGAAATTAGCGGTGCGGCTGGTGATCGGCGTTGCCAGCCTTCCCCTCGGCATGCCGATAGAACTCGACGTTATCTTTGAAGTCGCGGAGTAGATCGGAGGATCTATGGATACGAAGAGATCGACTCTTCGGACCCTGTCGATGTTGGTTTTCGTGCTTGTCGCCACGCCGATTGTTAACGCACAGAAGAAGGAGAAAGCGTTGGAACAGCCGGTGTTCTATCGCACAGTGAAGGTCGACGGACTCTCAATCTTCTACCGCGAAGCTGGGCCGAAAGACGCGCCGACGATTCTTTTGCTGCACGGTCTTCCGTCGTCGTCGCGGATGTTTCAGCCTCTGCTGACGCGGCTCGCGGATAACTACCACCTGGTTGCGCCCGATTATCCGGGCTATGGGCACAGCGACTGGCCTGACCCGAAGCAGTTCGACTACACCTTCGACAATATCGCCCGGGTGATGGACGACTTCACACAGACGCTGGCTTTGGCGCACTACGCGCTTTACATGCAGGACTATGGTGGGCCGGTCGGCTTTCGCATGGTATTGGCACACCCCGACCGCGCCCAGGCGCTGATCGTCCAGGATGCGGTGGCTCACAACGAAGGCCTTGGAGCCAACTGGGCAACGCGGCGCGCATTCTGGGCTGACCGGCCCTCTCATGAAGAAGCGTTGCGCAAGAACCTGCTGTCGCTTGCAGCCACGAAGACGCGCCATATCGGAGACGATCCGAACATCGAACTCTATGATCCGGATCTTTGGTACGATGAGTACGCATTTCTGAACGCGCCCGCGCAGGCGCAGATTCAAAGCGATCTCTTCTACGACTATCGTACCAATGTCGACGCTTACCCAAAGTGGCAGGCCTGGATGCAGAAGACGCAGCCCAGACTCCTCGTCCTGTGGGGCAAGCACGATCTCTCGTTCGATCCCGGCGAGCCTGAACGCTACCGCAAGGACGTTCCGAACGCACAGGTCCACGTGCTTGACGCGGGACACTTCGCGCTCGATACCAAAGCAGATGAGATTGCGGCGCTGGTGCGCGAGTTCATGTCATCAAGCCCTGTCAATTGATTCTTGTTACTCAGAGAGGAATGATGCTATGAGCAGGTTCGATGGGAAAATCGTGGTGATTACGGGCGGCAACAGCGGCATAGGCCTTGCCGCCGCGCGCGAATCTGAAGCAGAAGGAGCGCAGGTGGTCGTCGCAGGGCGTGACGCAACGACTCTGGAGTCAGCAGCGAAGTCGCTTGGAAAGAAAGCACTGACTGTCAAGGCAGATGTTACAAAGACGTCCGATCTCGATCATCTCTTCGCTGCCGTGCGAGAAAAGTTCGGAAGGATCGATGTTCTTTTTGTCAACGCGGGTGGAGCGAAGGTCGCTTCCGTTGCGGATACAACTGAAGAGCTCTTCGATGAGATCTCGGATACAAATCTTCGGGGAGCCTATTTCACGGCGCAGAAAGCCATTCCTCTTCTCAGCGACGAGGGCGCGGTAATTTTTACAACCTCCTATTTTGACGAGGTCGGCATGGCCGGTACGTCCGTTGTATCGGCCACGAAGGCCGCAGTGCGATCGCTGACGAGAACCTTGGCCAGCGAACTCCTGCCGCGAAAAATCCGAGTCAATGCCATCAGCCCCGGCGTCATCACAACTCCGATTTTTGGCCGCCTCGGCGTACCCAAGGAAGTCGCGGAAGAAATCGGCAAATCGCTTCAGGAGAAGATACCCTTCAAGCGTTTTGGCGGCCCTGAGGAGGTAGCGAAGGCCGTGGCCTTTCTTGCCTCTTCCGATGCTTCGTACATTACTGGAATTGAACTCGCCGTCGACGGCGGTCTTACACACCTGTGAACTGGGCGGCGGAAGGAAATGTGTCGATCGGCATCTGCGCAACCTATGCCGATCAGTCGGAGCGAATCAGATGCGGGTGGGAACTAACACGGACCGCCGCCGCTTTCTTAGCAATGCGGCCATGACCATGGCTGCTGCCCAACTCGGCATCGCCGGATGCGCCAAGGCGCAGTCGAATGGAGCGGTTCGTTTGTCTATAGAAGGTGATCTTCCGTCTCTCGGAGGAGCGACCGGATGGCTCAATGCGCAGCCCTTGACGACACGCAGCCTGCGCGGAAGCGTCGTTCTCGTCAACTTCTGGACCTTTTCCTGCATCAACTCAATCCGCGTGCTTCCGTATCTCCGCGCGTGGGCCGCGAAATACAAGAACCAGGGATTTGTTGTCATCGGCGTGCAAGCGCCCGAGTTCGAATTTGAAAAGAGTGTGGACAATGTTCGCTGGGCCGTGAAAGACAGGATGATCGACTATCCAATCGCCATCGATAATGACCTTGCGATCTGGCGTGCCTTTGATAACAATTCTTGGCCGGCCTTGTATTTTGTCGACGCGCGCGGACATGTTCGGCACCATCGATTCGGCGAAGGCGAATACGAACAGTCGGAAGAAGTCATTCAACAGTTGTTGGCCGAGGCCGGAGTCCGCGGTATCGATCATGAATTGGATAAGGTAGAAGGCGTTGGCATCGAAGCCGCTCCCGACTGGGCCGATATAAAATCGCCTGAATCCTATGTCGGTTTTGAGCGCGCTGAAAACTTCGCATCTCCCGGCGGCGAAGCCTGGGACAGGCGCCACGTCTATGCCCACCCCGCGACATTGAAGCTCAACCACTGGGCGCTTGCAGGTGATTGGACGGCAAAGAAGCAGTTTGCCTTATTGAATCAGCCTAACGGGCAAATCGCCTATCGCTTTCACGCCCGCGATCTTCATCTCATCATGGGCCCGTCGGCGCCGGCAACTACCGTGCGCTTCCGCGTGACGATCGATGGACAGCCGCCCGGCACTGCGCATGGGGTTGACGTTGACGGCCAGGGTAACGGCACAGTGATTGAGCACCGGCTCTATCAGCTGATCCGACAACCGGAGCCCGTCGCCGATCACCAATTCCAAATCGAGTTTCTCGATCCGGGTGTCGAAGCTTTTGACTTCACTTTCGGTTAATCCATTCGAAGCTTAAAAGGAGGTTGACCATGAGACAAGCAGAATCGATCGAGATATCACGCCGGCGTTTCGCAATCGCTGGACTATCAACCGGAGCCGCGCTGCTGGCGCCGCGGGCACTCTTCGCGGAAGACAGGCCGTCAACGCCGAGCAATGTCAATTCAGACGATCCGCCCGCGATTAAACCGGGCGCGCACACGTCGTTCGCCTCATTGAAGCAGATCGACGCCGGCCTCCTCAATGTTGGATACGCAGAAGACGGCCCGGCAGATGGTCCTCCCGTCATTCTGCTGCAGGGCTGGCCCTACGGCATTTACAGCTACGTCGATGTTGCTCCTTTGTTGGCCGCAAAAGGATACAGGGTCATCGTCCCGTACCTGCGCGGTTATGGCTCTACGCGTTTTCTTTCGAATGAAACCTTTCGCAATGGCCAGCCATACGTGGTGGCGCTCGACATCGTCAATCTCATGGACGCTCTTAAGATCCAGAAGGCGATCCTCGCCGGTTTTGATTGGGGAGGAAGGACGGCCGATATCATTGCGATTCTCTGGCCGGAACGTTCGAAGGCGCTCGTCTCGGTGAGCGGCTATCTGATCGCCAGCCCTGCAGCCAACAAGAAGCCGTTGCCGCCAAAGGCCGAACTCCAATAGTGGTACCAATACTACTTCGCCACTGAGCGTGGCCGGGCCGGCTACGACGAATACCGCCGCGATTTTGCGAAGCTTATCTGGCAGATCGCCTCACCCAAATGGAACTTCGACGATGCCACATTCGATCGCACCGCGGCTTCCTTCGACAATCCGGATCACGTCGCCATCGTGATTCACAATTATCGCTTTCGCATCGGACTGGCTGAAGGCGAACCGCAGTACGACAAATTCGAGAAGCAACTCGCTCAACTTCCGAACATCGGCGTGCCCACCATTACCCTGGAAGGCGACGCCAATGGTGCACCACACCCTGCTGACCCAGCAGCCTATCGCCAGAAATTCACGGGGAAATATGAAAACAGGATCATCGACGGAGGCATCGGCCACAACCTGCCTCAGGAAGCTCCGCAAGCGTTTGCCCAAGCCGTGATCGACGTCGACAATATCTGAGTGGTCTGAGTCTGCATTTCAAGAGGTCTTTTTACTATGCCAAGCCGAATCAATCAAAGTCGTTTGTGGTGTTTGAGTGCAGTGGCCATCGTCGCCTGGCTTGTTTCTGCGTCAGCCGCTGCGCAGACCGCAAGGGAGGTGCTTGGAGCAGCGGCTGTCGAGCCTCTTCAAAACGAATCACCTGCGAAGATCGTCATCGATCCACCTCTTGCCGAGTCCCTGTCGCATAACCGGGTGGTGATTCAGTATCGCACGGAAAATCTGCACATCGTACGGGTGTTCGGGCCTGCCGCGCTTGCCGTTTCTCCCCGGATCGGACACGTCCATGTAACGGTCGATGATGCTTCGTGGGTCTGGGCCGACGCGAGCGGAGGGCCAGTGATTCTCAACGGTCTGACCCCGGGGCCGCATAAGGTCCAGGTCCAACTGGAGACCGCGAGCCATCAACTCCTCGACCAGGGCAGCGTTCAATTCACCGTGCCGGAGGCTCAGATGTCTACCAGCTCCACTGCGCAAACCGCAGACGACGTGAGTGGGGCGGCCGCGGCCCCGGCCTCCACGGCATTCCTTGCTTTGACGCATTCACCAACGACAACAACCATCACCCCAGTATTCGCAAATCTGCTATCAAAGGAGAATTCCATGGACATGATTACTGCCAAAGACGGTACACAGATTTTCTACAAGGACTGGGGGCCTAAGAATGCACAGCCCCTCGCGATAATTCGTCATCACTGCCGTACGTTCCATTTTCAATTTGCATAACGGTGCGAAAGGAGCGTTCCAGCCATGCGATCTGACATCGTTCCCGGTGCGCTTTTCCCCGATTACGAATTGACTGATCACACCGCGAAGCGCCGCAAGCTTTCGGAACTGCAGGGCCAGCATCCCATGGTGCTCGTACTCAGCCGTGGGGGATATTGTCCGAAAGACCGCCGCCAGGCCGAACTCCTGGTTCAATTCCACCGTGAGATGGAGGTTGCATACTGCCGTCTGGTCACGATCAACACCGACAACATCACTCTAACTAACGAGTACCGCTCGGGCGTCGGTGCCCACTGGACGTTCCTATCCGATGCCGGGCGAGTTGTTCAGAAGGACCTGGATATCGCCGAGTACACGGATCCCGATCACAATCCGATGATTCCCCACGTGATCGTTCTGGAACCGGGCCTGATCGTGTACAGGATCTACAACGGCTATTGGTTCTTCGGCCGTCCGACCCTTGAGGATCTTCGCCAGGACCTCCGTGCAGTCACCCGAAAGTGCCGCCCTGATTGGGACATCACGAAGCCGGAAATGAAGGCCGCATGGAAGGAAGGTCACAAAGAGCTTTTCTATCCGTATGGGAAAACCTATGCTCAGACGCTGGGCGAGCAGGACTAGGGCAGGCTTCCGCTGAAAACATCAAAATGATTTCCAGTACCGGAACCCCGTAGTCCTCTGAATTGCAGGATCCGGATCGCTGGTCCATATTCACCAGTTGCGTAGAACGATTTCCAACTCGCGTAAACGTTCGCGTGTCCTCATTGAACCTCCGTCAGTCGGGCCCGCAGCGGAACCAGAGTAGGAGTACCCCCGAAGCCGCGCAAGCCAAGCGGTTTTTCCCCCATGCAAAAGCCCCCGGGAAAAATCTCTGAAGGGCCACGTTGACCATGGTTTCGCTCTAAAAACTGGCAGCTCTTGGCGAGCAGCATCGCGCCCCAATTCCGTCCGCTACCTCACGGTCGGGACCAGCCCGGGAAGTCGCACCGCAAATGTAACTTTGTAGGCAACCTTCCTCCTTCTAAATACATCAAAATAAAATACTTAGAGCGATAATGGCCGGCCTTTGCAAAAAATGTGTTCAATTCTCGACAACCCTTTGCCTCCAAATGTTCAATTGTTAGCAACCGATTCACGCCCACACGTTGTCCACAAAGTTAAGGCCTCAAAGAATTGCAACCCTATAGGCCAACATTACGCATGATTTGCAACTTTGTAGGCAACCTATTCGCGCAGTCGACACACCCTGTGAGCAGTCATTTGGCGGCCGGTATCGCAGCATCCCAGCCGCTCTAATTGCTCAGGCCGTGACGATCTCAGGTCAGGGAATCGGCAAGCCAATCTGCTTCAGCAGCGCGCGGAATTCGGGATTGCCATGCAGCCGCGTGTACGCCGGGCTTGCGGCAAACTGCAAGCATTCGGGGTCGTGATCCTCGACCATCTTCTTGAGCGAGATCAGCGCATCGGCGTCCTTGCCCGCATTGATCTGCCATTCGGCCAGCTGAAAATCGTTGGGATGGTTCCATGACTTTCCCTGCTCAACCACATGCAGCTTGTAAAGGGAATATGCAATGACGCCGTGCTGGCGAAGGATCTTCAATCCCTGTTCTTCCAGCGCAACGCGTTGCTGGTCCTGTTCCAGCTTCGCCATGCGAATCCATTCTTCAACAGCATCTTGGTGTCGACCCGCGTACCAGTAGGCCCATGCGCTCTGGTCATAGGCCAGCGGCCAGTTGGGCATGATCGCAATGAGATTGCGGGCCGTTTCAAGTGCGCGATCATTCTGCCCGGCAGCCGCAGCTACATACATCTCTGTTATGTAGACGGGCGGCCAAAGCGGATCAGCGGCATGGGCGCGGGCTATCTGGTCGAGGGCTTCGCCGGAGCGGCCAGTGTTAGAAAGTAGAAGCGCGTAAAGAATGCGATTCATGGCTTGGCTGGGATCGAGCTCGATGGCCCGGCGGAACTCGACTTCCGAGGCAGTTGCATTCCAGTCGTGGCGAAAGGCGAGGAAGCCCAGCGTGGCATGAGCTTCCGCCTCCTCTGGGTTCAGGCTGATTGCATTGACGGAATTGGAATGTGCGGCCTCGTAGAAAGCCTCACGGCCAGTGGCTGCATGTTCCGCAGCGAGCATGTAGGCGCTGCCCAACCCGGCGTAGGCTTGCGCGAAGGATGGATCGCTGGTGACGGCCTGGTGGAAGTTGGCAATGGCTTGCTGGATGGCTGCGTCGTCATGACGGCTGAGTTGCGCACGACCGGAAAGATATGCGTTATAGGCGTTCGGATTTTCCGTACTGTGCAGAGGTTTGAGGCGCTGGTTGGCGGCGCCGCTCAAGTGGTAGAAGAGATCGCGCTGTACCTGGTCGCGCACGGTGCCCAGTTGGTCGGCGCTGCCGCTCAGGTGCAGCGAGGCAAGGTGGACCGCATCACTGCCGCGAACCAGCTCGAAGACAAAGTTGAAGTGATGATCACCTGTAGCCTCGATTTTGCCGAGCAGCAGGGCATCCAGTTGCAGCTTTTGTGCCAGGTCATGCAGGTCGCCCATGTCTGCCGGGGCAGGGAACGAGTGCGTGGCGCGCACCTCAACGCCCGGCAGCTGCGAGGCCGCGTTCATCAGCTCCGCACGGAAAGGCTCGGCGAGTTGCTGAGCCTCCGAGCCTTTGGACTCAATGGGGGCGATGCCCAGCGTAATGATACCGGGCACCGCATGTGACTTGTCGCGCAGGTAGCTTAGCCAGCGGAGGGAAAGGTAGCTCAGAGCCACCAGCAACAGGACGAACACTGCCGCGAAATAAGCGCGACGTCTCAAGAGCATCCACGAACGCGTGTAGCCGTGACTTTGCGATTCCTGGGGAAGCCTCACGGTCAAGCTTTCTGCCGATTCTGGCGCCGCTTCCGGCGATTCGTCTGACTGCTGAAGCGACTGCGAACCTTCTTGGAGAACAGGCCCAATGACAGTGACGTCAGCAACGAAACGGTATCCGCGCTTGGGCAGCGTCTCGATGAAGCGGGGCTTCTGGGGCGAATCCCGAAAAACTGCACGAAGCTGATTGATGACGTTTCGGATGGCGTGATCGTGGTCCACATGCTCGCCGTCCGGCCACAACCGAGCGCGAATCTCCTCCCGGCCAACCACCTCGCCGTGACGCTCCAACAGGGCCAGAAGCAGCCTGGCTTGTTGTTCGGAAAGCCGCAGCCGGTGGCCCAGCCGGTGCAACTCACCGGTGGCTGCAAAGTACTCGTAGGCATCGAATTGATACCCCTGAGGCAACGCATGGGCCATGGGACTACTTTACACAGATGCAGGTTTGGAGCCTTGTCGATTCAGGCCCAGGCTTGCAGGCTAACGTCAATCGCATGAATTCAAACGGCTTAATCTCGGACATTTAAACGATGATTCTCTGATTAGGGGTTGCTGAAGTCCAGTCCATATAGTCAAGGTACGCCGCTCATACAGCGGAAGCCAATCTTCCATACGAGGGAAACTCGACGACCCCGGGCATCATGATCACGAAGTTTTGCCTCAGCCACCGCTTCATTCTTCTTTTCCTTAATAAATCTTCTTTGGAGGACCGCAATGATTTCCCCACTCTGCCGGTTTGGTTGCATCACGCTGCTTGCATTGCTCACAACGGCAAGCGTCATCCAAGGACAACAAACAACCGCCAAGCCGAACCTCGTCACGTCCGAGATCGATGACCAAAAGCGGACGATGCTTCATGGCTCCGTTTCTCCGCTGCTGAAGTCCGCAGCCGATCTGGGCAGCTTGCCCGGAAACCGAAGCCTGAGCCGAATCGTCCTGGTCCTTAAGACATCCGATGCCCAGCAGAGAGAGCTACAGTCGCTTATTGAAGAGCAGCAGGTGAAAGGCTCGCCGCAGTACCACGAGTGGCTCACGGTCGCGGAGTTTAACTCACGCTTCGCGCCGTCTTCGTCCGACGTTCAAAAAGTGGTTGCGTGGCTTCAATCGAAGGGGTTTACCGGGGTGACTCCCAGCGCGAGTGGCCAGCGCATCGAGTTTTCCGGGACCGTTTCGGCGGTAGAGACGGCCTTCCAGACGCACATGCACCAGTATCGATTGGAGACCACAACCGGCGCAGAAACCCACCTGGCCAACGCCGGCGAAATCTCTATCCCTTCCGCATTGTCGCCTGTGGTTGCAGGGGTGCTTTCGCTCAATAACTTCTTCTCCAAACCGCTGCATACCGCGTTGCAGACGATCACGCGGAATTCCAACGGAAAACTTGTTCGGGCGAAGGGCAATACAACCACCACCGATGGCAATGGGAACTTCTACTACTACATGTCTCCTGGCGACGCGCAGACCATCTACGGAGCGTCCTCTCTCATCGCCAACGGTGTCAATGGCTCGGGAGTTTCGATCGCCGTGATCGGGCGGACGGACATCGAACTCTCTGATGTCCAGACCTTCCGAACTCTATTCAACCTGCCCAGCAACGATCCAAACTTCATCGTGAGCGGGCCCGATCCAGGGTTGTCGATGAGCGGCGATCAGGTCGAGTCTTCGTTGGACGTAGAGTGGGCCGGCGCCGTCGCTCCTATGGCGACGGTCAACTTTGTTGCCGCCGCCAACACTGACACCACGGATGGCATCACGCTGGCAACCATCTACGCGGTCGAGAATGCGATTTCGCCGATCATCACGCTCAGCTACGGAAACTGCGAGCAATTCCTTGGTCCGTCCGGGAACCAGTTGTGGAACGAAGTGTGGGAACAGGCAGCCGCGGAGGGCATCAGCGCATTTGTAGCCACCGGAGACAGCGGCGCAGCCGACTGTGACGGCGTTGCCCAGACATCGGGCCCTGCGGTCTATGGGGACACGGTCAATGGGCTTGCGTCCACGCCCTATAACGTCGCCGTAGGTGGAACCCAGTTTAACGAGGGCACTTTGCCTGGCGTGTACTGGGATTCGAACAACAACTCGGATTTGTCCTCCGCATTCGGATATATTCCAGAAGCTGCGTGGAATGAGAGCTGCGATCCAACCCTGCCCAGCGATTTTGGCAACTGTCCCTACAGCCAGACCAATTACAACATTGAGGGCGGCGGTGGCGGACGCAGTAACTGCAGCCAGGGAACAGTGGATTCGAGCGGCAACGTGACCTGCACCGGCGGCTACCCCAAACCCGCATGGCAGGCTGCTCCGGGCATGCCCGCTGATGGCGTGCGCGATCTGCCCGACTTGGCATTCGACGCTTCGGGCGAAGACGATCCGTATATCGTTTGCGTTGCGGCCTCCTGCCAGTACACGATCGGCAATGGCAGTATTACACTGACCACTGCTGGAACGGTGGGCGGCACGTCCGCTTCGACTCCCCTCATGGCCAGCATCATGGCTCTGGTGGAGCAGAAGAATGGCCAGTTTCTCGGCCAGCCGAACTATACGTTATATAAGTTGGCCGCGGCGCAAACTGCCGCAAGCTGCAACTCCAGCAATCGCACCGATCCATCGCAAACCAGCTCCTGCGTCTTCAACGACATCACCACGGGTAACAACAGCGCTCCAGGCCTGCGTGGCTATGGAACCGCGACTCCGGACTTCACAACCACAACAGGCTATGATCTGGCTACCGGTCTTGGCAGCATTAATGTCGCCAACTTGGTCGCAAACTGGAACAGCGTCATTTATGCTGAGTCGGCCACGCAGTTGACAGCTGGAACTACAAGCGCGAAGCACGGCCAGCCGATATCGCTTGCCGTGAAAGTGGCCGCGGCAAACGGCGTTAGCGGCACTCCCTCAGGCGACATCGCCATCTCTACTGATAAATACGGAACAGAAGGCCAGTACACACTCGCGGCCGGCGCGTGGTCTGGCAGTGTCAGCGATCTGCCGGGAGGAACCTACAACCTGACAGCCCGCTATGCGGGAGACGCGACGTTCGCCAGCAGCGCCTCGAGCAACGTGGCCATCATGATCGCTCCGGAAGACAGCAAACCAGCTCTAGCCGTCGAAATGGCCAATTCGCAGGGCAACCTGGTTCCTTTCGCCGGAACGCCTATCCTCGGGACGACTGCATATTTTAGCGTCTCGGTTGCCGGCGTTTCCGGGCAGGGTGCTCCCACCGGCACAATCAATGTGTTGGATGGAACCACCGTTGTTGCTACCGGAACGCTGAACGCAACCGGAGGCGCATTTCTTTCATCGGGTGGTCTCGGCGTGGGCAAGCATGTTCTGACCGTGAGCTATACGGGAGACAACAGCTTCAACGCGTCAACCTCACCCGCGACCGCGATCGTGTTCAGCAAAGGTCAAACAGTCACCTATCCCTATATTGTGAACAACGTATTTCTCGGCCAGCCTGCGCAGCTTGCGGTGACGGTATCCAGCTCGGGAACGGCCCAGCAGCCTACCGGTACGGTACAGTTCTTCGACAACGGCACGGCCATTTCCGGCGCGCTGCCGGTGGTCGAAAACGGACCTTCCGGCGCCGGCGATACACAGGCCACTTTTTACTACACTTACACAACGGCAGTGAGGCACACCCTTACCGCCTCTTATAGTGGAGACGCCAACTACGACGGCGTCGCGCAGAACGACCCTAACTTCGCCTATTCCCGCACCTTCACGCCGCAGGCACCCGGCAGTCTGGGAACAAAGATAACGTTCAAGATGACCTCAGCGCCGACATTGCAGATGGGCCAGATCGCGACCTTTGTGGCGAGCGTTTCTCCCACTAGCTCCGCATCGCAAGTGCCCAGCGGCCTGGTGTGGATTCTCGGCAACGGCTCCATCATCGGTTCAGTCAACCTGACCAACGGTGCGGGAACGGGAACGACGTTTATGGATGGGGCCGGAGTGTACCAGTTGTCGGCTCAGTATGGCGGAGATACGAACTTTGCTGGCAGCTATACGCCTGTTGTCGCCACGCTGACAGTCCCCAAATCCACGCCAACGGTTTCATTTACTTCTCCGGCCTATGTGCTGGCCGGGACGGAAACCAGCCTGAACTACACGGCCAATGGAGTGCAGATCAACCAATACGTGGTGCAGGATCCAACCGGCACGGTGACTTACACGGATTCAGTCAATGGGGGGGCGATGCAATCTCTCGGAAGTTACAACCTTCTCCAGGAAAACGGCATTTCTGGCGGTTTCAGCCTGCGCGCAACCCTGCCTACCGGAACGAATGTGCTCGTCGCAACTTACTCGGGAAACCCTAACTTCAACGCTACATCTTCTACCTTGACAGTTATGGTCGGTTCGCCCGATTTCATCTTCGCCGGCGGACAAACCAGTCTCACGGTGCCCGCCGGTTCGTCGGCATCCTCCACGCTCACCCTGACACCCGAACTTGGCTACACGGGAACCGTTTCGCTCACCTGCGGCAGCGGCGTGCCGGTTGGATCATCGTGCTCCATCGCGCCTTCAAGCGTAACTCTGGGCTCTGGACAAACGGCAACGGTGACCATCGCTGTTCCCGCGCCGTCACCCTCTGCGCAATCAACTTCTGCTCGGACAGTCGGGCTGCTCGGAGGCGCCAGTCTCGCAGTGCTGATGCTGCTGTGGGTGCCGCGCGCCCGCCGCCGCTCCATGTTGTGGATAATTCTGCTGGCGATGATTTTGCCCGTTGGCTGCGGCGGATCGGGTTCGCCGAAAGACACGCTGCTGGCCATCTCCTCCAGCAACATCAAGGCCGCATCTGGAAGCAGTATTACATTCACCGCCACGCTCAGCGCGCTTACCAGTAGCCCCACAGGCAGCGTCACCTTCTTTGACGGCTCTACTGCCATTGGGTCGCCGGTTCCGGTGAGCAGCAACACGGCAACTTTGCAAACGTCGTCGCTCGCGGTTGGTGCCCACACGATCACAGCGGTGTATAGCGGCGACTCGCAAAACGCAAAGAGCACATCAATCGCCATCACGCAGGTGATCACCGGAAGCACCACGGTTGCCATAAACGCCACCAGCGGAACCATTACGCACAATCTCAGTTTGCCGGTTTCAATCCAGTAGCATGCACCGAGAGGCGAGCGGGAGGGGGTCCCGCGCTGACTGCCGGTGCGCGTTCCATTTCCGTGCAATATTGAGGCGATCAAAACTTCTCTGCTTCCTCTGGCGTGATTGCATTCATGGTGAGCGCAGTCGTCTCGGATGCGGTCACCATATCCATCTCTCCGCCCGCGCCATCTGTGTCGGGCAAAATCACTGCTGCGGCCGCTCTCACTGCCGGAGCCACAGGGATTGGCCGGTTCTCGGTGGATGGTGGCGCAACAGGCCAGCCGATGATGGTATTCGACGGTGCCGCCGCAAAGCGCTCTTGTCGAACCTCTGTGTTCAAGTTCTCGTAGCATCTGGAGGCACAGTCAGCTGCGGCGGAAGCAGTTCCAGCCAGATCTCGCCGGTCGGGAGCTTCACTCTCACCTTAACTGCACAGACAGCGAGTCTCCAGGCAATTCAATCTGGACTGCATTTAAACCGTCCAGCGATGGATTGCCGCCCGTCATCGCAGCAGCGCTGGGGAAGATCACATTCCGAACAACGCAGTACCGAGGTATCAGGCGTCATCGGCCACATTTCTGATGATTCTCCCTGCGAGTTCGCAGCCTCTTCAGATTTCAAGCCCACGTTCGAGCGAGGGCACGAGCCGCAGCGCACCTATAAGCCAATGACAAACAAGAAGTTGCCTACAGATAAAACGCGTAGATTAAGAGGTGCTTTTGAGGATGGAGCGTCGGCTTCGATGTGAATTAAGCTCGGGACATCGTGAATTGACTGATCGTCGGGACGCTTCTCCCGACACTTGTTTGACGCCGCTGATCCATTTCACCGACCTTCACGCATCGCCAGAATGCGAACAGCGCAGACGTGCACAACAACCTCCGTCAACAGACTTGCCGCACCCCCGAATGTTCTGACCGCCGAGCACGACTGCGGCGTCGCTTTAAGCCAATTCATCCGCAACACTTCATGAGACGCTGGACGGACTTCAGACGCTCGGCGAGTCGCCAGCCTCAACCATAGGACAGCCATGATACGCAGATTGCTCGCTTGCCTCAGTCTCTCGTTCGTTCTGGGTACCACCGTTCCCGCCCTTTGCGCGAACCCGCCTCAGTCGCAACCCGTCTCACGCATTACCGGGCCGATTGACGACAACCTTCGTGTCGTCCTGAAAGGCAGCGTCCATCCCCTGGCGCAACCCCAATACGACAAGGGCGCGGTCATGCCGTCAATGCCGATGGAGCGGATGCTCCTGGTGCTGAAGCGGTCGGCCGCCCAGGACAAGGCGCTGGCTGCGGCGATCAAGGAGATGGCGCGGCCGGGCTCGAAGACCTTTCATCATTGGATGACGGCAGAACAGATTGGCGCGCAGTACGGTGTGTCGCCGGACGAAGTGAACACAGTCACGGCCTGGCTCGCCCGCGGTGGATTTAACGTAAGCTCGGTCTCAAAGGCTCGCGGCGAAATCGAGTTCTCAGGCTCCGCTCAGCAGGTCTCCTCGACATTCCATACGGAAATCCACTCCTACCTGGTGAATGGCAAGACGTACACGGCGAACGCTAAGGATCCGGAGATCCCGGCGGCGCTGGCTCCGGTGGTGGCGGGTTTCGTATCGCTCAACAACTTCCCGATCAAAGGGACGCACACGGACTCGAAGGTGGTGACGCTGGACAAATCCACAAAGACCTGGACAGTGGTTGCGGACAAGGCCGCGAGTGGAGCGGCCAAGGCGACACAAATTAGTGGGACTCAGACGTGGGAGAGTCAGACGGCAAAGCCGGAGATGACCACGCAGATGCCGGCCGGGAACACCATTAATGCAGTGACCCCTTATGACTTCGCCACGATTTATAACCTGACGCCGCTTTGGAATGCGGGCATTGATGGTACGGGCCAACAGATCGCCATTGTCGCGGAGAGCGACATTCAAACCACCGACGTCGACCAGTTTCGTGCGGCGTTTGGTCTGCCTGCGACACATCTCAACGTCATTGATAACGGACCACCTGCCGGGCTCCAGGCCGATTCGGACCAGCAGGAAGCGGAAATCGACGTTGAATGGGCAGGTGCGGTAGCGAAGAATGCCACGATCGACCTGGTTTCGACGGCGTCGACGGGTGCTACGACCGGTCTTTATCTTTCGATGACCTATGTTGTTAACAACGCCACCGCGCCGATTGTGGAAGTGAGCTACGACTATTGCGAGTGGACGATGGGAGTCGCTGGGAATCTGTTCATGTACCAAACTTGGCAGCAGGCGGCGGCAGAGGGTATTACGGTCGTGGTAGCTGCCGGCGATACTGGCTCGGCGGACTGTGACAACGTTTTTCCATTGGACGGTACCAACGGGATGGGGGTCAGCGCATTCGCTTCGACTCCGTATGACGTAGCCGTGGGCGGAACCGACTTTTACGCCAGCTATGCCAATCCCTCCACATACTGGAGCACCACCAACGATCCGGCTACCCAAGCCTCCGCTCTCTCTTATATTCCCGAGATTCCGTGGAATGCCAGCTGCGCCAGCCCGGAGGTCTACGCCACATTTGGAGGCGGAACCGGCACTGACTCTCCTTTACAGTGGTGCGACCTCGTTGGCATTCCCTCGACCTACCTTGCTGCCCAGGGTGGCGGCGGCGGTCCCAGCAACTGCTCGAGCTTTAACGTCGCCGATTTTCCCAACCCGAGCTATTGCGCCGCAGGCTATCCAAAACCCGACTGGCAGACCGGGGTGAACGGCATTCCGAGCGACGGTGCGCGCGACGTGCCTGACGTGTCGCTGTTTTCATCCGACCTGACGTTCAATACCGCCTACCTCTATTGCTTGACGGACTCGATATACGTCCCCTCCTGCAATTTCACTGCCGGTGCCAGCCAGATGACCTATGAGGTCGCGGGCGGTACGTCCTTCGCCGCGCCAGCTTTTGCCGGCATGGTTGCGTTGGTGAACCAGAAGACCAATTCGACGCAGGGGCTGGCAAACTATTACCTGTATTCGATGGCTGCTCAGGAATTCGGGAGCACCACTTCGCCAAATAACAGCCAGACTCTCTCCTGCAATTCGGGATCGAATCAGGGCGGTAGCAATACTTGCACCTTTTATGACGTGACCGTTGGTACCAATGCGCAGCCTTGCACCGTCTACACCTCAGACTGCACCAATGGTCCCACGAACGACGCCGGAATTACGACAGGATATGACGCGAATCCGGGCTACGATTTGGCGACAGGGCTCGGGTCGGTCAACGCTACAAATCTGGTGAACAACTGGGCAGCCCTGACGGCAGCCACACAGCCCACCGTGGTCACCCTCTCAGCTTCTGGATCGTCCATTTCATACGGTCAGCCGGTTACGCTTTCGGGTTCGGTCGCTTCACTTTCGGGCTCAGCTGTCTCTTCCGGAACGGTAGCCATCGAGGGGCTGATCCAAGGTGCGCAAGTAAACGAAGTGTCGATTCCGGTGGTGAATGGATCTTTCAGCCAAGTGGTTCAGAATCTGGTTCCGGGGCAATACTTCATCACGGCAAACTACGTCGGCGACGGTGGATTTCAGAACAGCGGATCCGCGCCTGTCTCGATGACTGTCGCACCGGCGATCGCCACCAGCATGCTTGCTATCACTGCACAAGATAGCCGAAGCCAAGGCACGATACCGACCAGCAGCAACCAGATTCCGTATGGCAATAATGTTCTTGCCACGGTCACGGTGCAAAGTCCGGCAGTTGCAACAGCCGCGAACGGAATCCTCGTTCCGACGGGGAGCGTCACCTTCTCCTCAAACGGCACATTGCTCACGATTGTGCCACTTACTGGTAACACCGCCTCGTATACGATCCCTGCAAGCCACCTTGGCGGTCAAAACCTGACCGTCACTTATACCGGCGACCAAAACTACAACACGGCTGGCCCCGTCACACAGTCCTACACTGTGATTCAAGACAGCACGACAATCGAGGCGTATGCCAATGCGTCCATTGTGGCGCGCGGCAACCCAGTGACACTGACCGCAACCGTGGTCTCAAACAGCCACGACCTAGGACCCACCGGCACCGTGTCCTTCTCTCTGAATGGCACCGTGGTTGGCACGGTCCCCGCTGTTCCCTTCCAGGACCCGGTCACCCTGGGGGGCTTTGACTCTGCCTCTGTTGTTGTTCCAGCATCGCAAATCGCAGCGGGCAACAGCGTCGTGGTTGCCACCTACTCGGGTGACTCGAACTTCAGTTCATCGACCTCCGGCCCAACGACTTTCGCGAGTCTTAGCCCTTTCCAAACCACAAATATGACGATGACCGCGAGCACCCTCACGGCGACCAACACGACGCCGGTGACCATTCAGGCTGCGATTACGGTCAATGGCAATCCTGTCACACGGGGTACAGTCATCTTTAAAGACAACGGTAAAGTGTTCGCTCAGGTACAGGTGGTCGGGTCCTATCCCAGCGCCGGCGCGGTCAGCGGCACGGCAACGCTGGTAACCCGGTTACCGGTAGGAACCCACCAATTTACGGCTCAATTCAGTGGGGTCGGTGCGGGAGCCAACCTTACTCTTATTCCCTCCGGCAATGGTTTGGCGCCGATCATAGTGACCGGTGAGCAGATCACAAACACCTTCGTGAGCGCGACCCCCGATGTGGGGACGCCGGCGAATTACGATGTCACGGCCTTGGTTGTCGCAGGCGGTCAAACAGCGCCCTCAGGCACTTTGACACTGGAAGAGCCAAGCCTCAACTTTGCATTGAACAGCGCCGATCTTACTCCGAGCACGGAAAGCTTCGGGCTTTCGCCGGTGACTCCCGCCGCTATCGGCAGCCAGAATGCGGCTATCGTGGTTGGCGATTTCAACGGAGACGGCATCATGGATTACGCCGCCGCCAGCGACAGCCTTCCAACCCAACTGATGGTCTACCTAGGCAACGGAGACGGAACTTTCCAGTCCGGCATTGGCTCGCAGACTACCCTCGATCCGACCCTGTTACCCCTTACCACAATGGCAACCGCCGACTTCAACGGGGATGGCATTCTTGACATTGTATTCGGAAACAACAACGGCGCCACTTACGGCCAGGGCATTTTCGGCGGGACCGACGCGATCATGATGCTGGGCAACGGCGACGGCACCTTCAGGAAGGGCCAGATCCTGTCGGTTCCTGCCGTGAACGGCGGGGCGTATTCGATCCTGGGCAACATCGTTGTAGCGGACTTCAATAACGACGGCATCCCAGACATCGCCTTCTCCAATTGGGGGAATGTGAATGCGCAAGGTGAACCGCTTGAGGATGCGGTCGAGGTCTTCTTCGGAGTCGGAGACGGGACTTTTACCCACACTCCGGCAGTCCTGCTCAACGTAGGCAATTCGAGCGCTTCAAATACCCTCATCAACCTCACGACCGGTGACGTGAATAACGACGGCAATGCAGATTTGGTGGCATTCGACGCTATGGACGGGACAGCAACAGTCTTTTTCGGCAAGGGCGATGGAACCTTCCAGACTGGAGCGGTATACCAAACTGGGACTGACCCAGGATTGGGCGCACTGGGCGACGTGAACGGGGACGGCTATCTGGATTTGGTCGTTCCAAACATCACCGGAGCCGGCCAAGATGGTTCCCCAGGTTCCGTATGGGTGTTCCTCAACAACGGATCCAATCAATACGGATACGGACCAAACGGAAACGGTCCCGGCACGTTTGGCTATGCGTCGAACTATAACTCATATTATCCAAACCAGGTGATCCTCGCCGACTTGAACCACGACGGTATCCTTGATATCGTGCAGGCCGAAAACTACGGCAATCAGGTCGCGGTTATGTACGGCACGGAGACCGGGGACTTCTCGAAGTCCATGTCTACGCAAAAAATAATCCCCGTAAATGGCGCCTGGCAGATTGCAATGATTGATACGAAAAACACCGGCTTCCCGGATATTCTGGTCGATGAGCCGGAGGGAAACACTGTCGGAGTTGTGTTCAACGGCATGGTGTCGACTACCCAGTTCCTCAATGTGGCTCTGGATGGATCCGCAGCAGATAGCGAAACTTTGTCGGCGAATTATTCCGGCGACACTGCGAATTTGGCTTCGGTCGCCCCATCCATCACGCTGGCTGGTTCGAATGCCACGATGGCAACCAAGCTGAGTTGGTCACCTGGTGCGAACTCGACGGTCTTTGGAACGGCTGTTCCCGCAGGCGCACTGAATGCGCAGGTGTCGAGCAACGTTCCAGGAACGATCCTATACGTCGCGCAGTCGAATACGGGGGCTATCACTCCCGTGACGTCTGGAACCATACTTCCTGCGGCGGGCGCGTATTCCATCACGGCGACGTTTACTCCAACAACTCCAACGGTCTACGCGCAGAGCACCGCGACGACTATCTTCAACGTGGCCAAGGCCGGTGTAACAGAGACGCTCACCTCTTCTGCCGCACAGGCTGCGGGGGGCGCAAGCGTTACGCTCACTGACACGGTGGTCTCGAACACCACCGGCACTCCCACTGGGAGCGTGAGCTTCCTCGCGGGTTCGCTTGCTCTCGGCACGTCGACGATTAGTTCCATGGGGATCGCGAATATTACCACGACCAGTCTCCCGGCTGGAACTTCAAGCATCACGGCGATCTATACGGGAGACAGCAACTTCAACCCGGATACCGCGGTGGCGATTTCAATCTCGGTCGGGTCTCCTTCGATCGCACTCGCCGTGGGCCAGCCGACGATGACCATCACCGCCGGCACAACCGGCACCGAGACGCTGACGGTGACACCGCAACTGGGCTACACCGGCGACGTATCCTTCACCTGCGGCAGCTTGCCTGCCGGAGTGACGTGCTCGTTCTCCCCGTCGAACGCCGCGATTGGAGCTGGACCCTTGCAGTCTGCTCTGACTGTGACGACGGCAGCTCCTTCTTCAGCGGCCTCGGCGCAAAACAAGTCCGGAGCAGGGATGATAGCGGCCGGCGCTGCGGCCAGCCTCGCATCGATCCTGCTGATCTGGCTGCCGGGGCGACGCAAGCGGATGAGGTGGGCGGTGCTGCTGTTGATCGCCGGAATATCGGCCTTCTCCATCGGCTGCGGAGGCAGTGCGGCCACGAAGACCCCGGTCACGGGGCCGACCCAATCGACCCTGGCGGTGGCTTCGTCGGCAACGAAGATCGCAAGCGGAGGCACGACCACCCTTACTGCGACGCTGACGGGAACCAACGCAGCCTCGGCAACCGGCAGCATCGTCTTCTATGACGGAACGACGCAGATCGGCCAGGCCAACATCGCAAGCGGTGCCGCGCAACTGACCCTCAACTCGCTTAGCGTGGGAATACACACCATCACGGCGAGCTACGCCGGCGACACACTCAACGATGCCTCGACGACTGCCAGTGGGGTTGAACAGGCGGTCACCGGACAAACCATCTTTACCGTAATCGCCGCTTCTGGGAATGTCTCCCAGTCGTCGGTCGTCACCCTGACTCTGCAATAGATACGCAACCCTGTGCACAAGGGTGATCAGGCGGCCACAACAAGGAGCCGCCTGACCATTCCTTCAACCTTCACGCCTGTCAAAATGCGAACCGTTCAAACTTACTTGAAGATTTCTTTCGACAGGGTTGCCGATCATCAGGATCTTCTAACCGCCGAGTTTGCATGCGGCGCGGTATGACCACAACTTATCCCAAATCTTCTCTGAGGCGGCGGCAGGGCTTGGACGCCCGCAGAATCGCCAGTCTCGGCACTAGGAAGCTTATGACACGCAAATTGATTGCTTGCCTCAGTCTCTTGTTCGTTCTCAGTACCGCCGCTTCGGCCGCCACTGTGAACGCGCCGCAGCCGCAGACGGTCTCACGCATCACCGAGCCGGTCAATGATAGCCTCCGCGTTGTGCTGAAAGGCAACGTGCCGCGCCAGGCAAAGGCCCAAATCGACCAGGGAGCCGTGCCTGCATCCATGCCGGCATCACGGCTCTTTCTGGTGCTCAAGCACAGCCCGACGCAAGCCCAGGCCGTGCGGGAGTACATTGATTCACTCCAGAACAAGAGCTCGTCGAACTTTCACAAGTGGCTCACGCCTGAAGAATTCGGCGCCAAGTATGGTCCTTCTGACGAGGATCTGAAAACCACGACTGACTGGCTGGCGTCTCATGGATTCACGGTCAGTGGGGTCAACAAGGCGCGCAATTTAATCGAGTTCTCAGGCACGGCCGGCTCGGTGCAAGAGGCGTTTCACACCACGATCCACAGCTATTTGTCGAACGGAGAGACGCATTTTGCCAATGCCACAGATCCGGAGATTCCGGCGGCACTGGCCCCGATTGTGGCAGGGGTGACCAAACTGAATAACTTCAACCCCAAGCCGGGCGTCGTGCCTGGCAAGTCGGCCAGGTGGAACGCAGAGAAGGGTCCTGGCAGTGACATTACCTGGACGGATCCCTACGGCGACGTCGACCTGTTCTTGGTTCCTGCCGACGTGGCTGCCATCTACAACACACCCAACAAGCAGCTCAATCCTGCCTATACCGGCACGAGTTATGACGGAACCGGTGTCACTGTAGGCATTATTGGCGCCAGCGATTTCCCCATGCAGGACGTGGCCAACTACCGTGCCTTCTTCCTGAACGACACGAATCCCGTGCATTTGCCCAACGTGATTATTGACGGTAACGACCCTGGAATCATCTCTGACCCTGCAATCGAGGCGCTTCTCGATAATGAGATTCTCGCTGGTGTCGCACCGGGCGCAACGATCAACTACTACACGGCAGCGGACACCGATCTACAGGAGGGCCTCGGCCTGGCGATTAACCGCGCCCTCGACGACAATTCGGTCAGCATTCTGAGTTTGAGCTACGGTGAATGCGAATACGAAATGGGAACCAGCCTGAACCAGCTATTCAATGCATTTTGGGAGCAGGCGGCCGCACAGGGCATCTCCGTAACCGTTTCCTCGGGTGACACAGGGGCCGCGAATTGCGATAGCCAGGGCGAGGGAGCTGTCTCGAACGGGCTCGCGGTCAATGGGTTTGCCTCCACTCCGTACAACGTTGCTGTCGGCGGAACGGACTTCACTGTCCTTGTCTCGAATTATCCGTCCTCTTTCAACCAATACATGAACGCGAGCGGAGGAGGCGTGGCTCCCTATTATGGTTCCGCCGCAGGTTATATCCCGGAGACAGTGTGGAATACCGCCACGATACCCAACACCACAATCAACCTCAACGCGTATGACGACCAGCCCATTGGGGGCAGTGGCGGCGGTGCGAGTTCGTGCGCGGCCCAGGGTCCATATGCAAACTGCGTCAACGGCTATCCCAAGCCTGCTTTCCAGGCCAATCTAACTCCGGCAGATACCGTGCGAGACCTTCCCGACGTGTCTCTCTTCGCGGCCGCCGGCAACAGCGCTGCGGAATGGGCCGTATGCGAGGACAGTACGGTGAACGGCAACACCAACCAACCCGTCGATTGCCAGCTCGCAAATGGTAAGCCGAACGCCGGCACGACCATCACCGGCGAGGGAGGGACCTCCGCGTCAACCCCAGCGTTCGCCGGTATGCTCGCGCTGATCAGCCAGTCGATAGGCGGCGCGCGTCTCGGCAATCCCAACCCGACCTTGTACAACCTTTACACGCCCTCACCGACCGCATTTAACGATGTCGTTGTCGGCAACAATTCCCAACCCTGCCTCTTTTCGTTTTCTCCTTGCCTCGTGGTAGCGAACGGCGACTATTATCTCGACGGCTACAACGCCGTAACCGGGTACGATCAGGCGACTGGTTTGGGCAGCGTCAATGTGGCGAACTTGCTCACTGCCTGGCCAACGGCGGTATTTACTCCCTCGAGCATTCCGGTTTTTCTACTCGGAGAAAGCCAAGGCTCGGAGAGCCCCGCTGGGCTTACTGCCCCCCACGGCACCCCTCTCGATTTCACAATAGTAATCGGCCCCGGTTCGGGATCAATGGTAGGCAACGTGACGATGGTGACCGATAGCGACGTCGCTGTGACGCCTAATAGCGGCGGACTCGGAACTGTTTATCCCGTGAATTCTCCTAACATCACGGGCGGCGTCGTCACCGGCACAAACAATGAGCTGCCCGGCGGCACCTATAACGTCTATGCCTACTACAGTGGTGATACCAACTACTCGGCCAGCAAATCCAACCCTATCCCTGTCACCCTCACTCCTGAGGGCAGTGCCACCACGATCGCTTTGGCCTTTTGGGATCCGGAAGGGGCTCTGATCTGGTCGACGGTCTCACCTCAACCTGGCCAGTCAACAATTCCTTCGATTCCTTATGGATCTTTGTTCGACATGGACGGAACGACGCTCAATTCGCAGAATGTATTTGACGGCTATGCTACGGGTACAATGACATTCCTCAATGGCAATGTGCCCGTTGGACCCGCTGTCCCGATGAACAGCAGCGGTACGGCGGAGTTTGGCAACTTCTTCGTGCCCTACGCCAACCCCAACTACAACCCGGCTTGGTTGCCGGCTGGTAGCTATCAGATGGTCGCCAGCTATTCCGGCGATGCCAGCTTCCAACCGAGCAAGAGCGCGCCCAGTCCTTTAATTATCACAAAAGCGCAGATTTCGACTGCACTGAGCTCGTCCAATGCGGGCCTCAACTATGGTGGAGCCGTCGTTTTGTCTGTTGCAATGGCAATGGACAGCGTTGGCAGCTTTCCATCCGGCTCCGTTACCTTCATGTCGGGCTCCACGGTGCTGGGAACCGCGCCGTTGGTCGGCGGCTACAACGCAAACGGAATCGATGTAGCCACAGCCCAAGCTACTATCGCAGGGACCCAATTCGCCAAGAACGGCAACCAATTTATCACTGCCGTCTACGCCGGGGATGGGAACTATGTTTCATCCACTTCAAACGACGTCCTCATTGACGTAACCGGGGTTCCGGTTCCCCGTTTTGGTGTGGGTGGTCCGGCAACCGTCGTCCTTTCTGATCCCGGTGCGTCGTCGCCCGCCAACATCGTCGTGACGCCTTTTGGCGGCTTCACCGGCGCGGTCGACCTGACCTGTGTCATTACCGGCCCGGCTAATGCGGTCTCGATACCCACATGCAGCACAGCGAATGTGACCATCACTGGAACCTCGGCGGCAGGCGCAACGGTGAATGTGGATTCAACCTCAACCACCACCCCAGACACATATTCGATGTTGGAGACAGGCACGGACGTGGCGACAGGCAAGATCACCGCTTCAACGGTGATTCCAGTTACTGTCACGGCACCGCCTCCGCCAACCTACACACTAAGCGCTACTGCGGCGACGATCGCAGGCCCCGGCACAAGCGCGACGTCGACTATTACTGTTACACCGGCGAACGGCTTCGCCGGGGTGGTCAACCTGACGTGCTCATCCCCGACTGCCGGCCTTACCTGCACCCCAGCTACTACCACGGTCGGCGCGTCGAGTGGGACCGCCAGCCTTAACATTCAAAGCACTTCAGCGACACCGCTTGGCAACGATACGCTCACGGTTAACGGCGTGGACGCCGCGACACAAGCGATCACTTCGTCAACTACCGTGCAGGTTACGATCAACGCGCCGATCATCCCTGGCATTACGATGTCGGGTACCGCGGTGACGATCGCCAGCCCTGGTGCTACAGGCACTTCCACGCTAACGTTAACTCCGACGGGTGGATTCAGCGGCACAGTCACCTTGACGTGCACGGTGACGGTCAGCCCGTTCGGAGCGGTTTCCCTACCGGCCTGCCCGTCCACGACGGCATCCATCACCGGCGGCGCCGCAGCCACCACGGCTCTGAGCCTGCAGACAACTGTAACCACAACCCCTGGTGCGTACTCGGTGGCTGTGACCGCGACCGGCGGATCAACTGTCTCCACCACGAATGTGGCCCTGACCGTGAACCCTTCTACAGTCCCGGCCGGCTTTGCTCTCTCAGGATCGCAGGTCTCTATCGCAAGCCTGGGTGCGAATGGGAGCTCGACAATTACTGTGACCCCGGCCGGCGGCTTTACCGGCCAGGTGAACCTGAAGTGTGCGATGACGACGGCGCCAAGCGGTGTCAACGATAATCCAACCTGCACTTTTGGATCTACGAACAGCGTCTTCGTCAGCGGAGCATCTCCAATAACCGCGACGATGACGGTTAACACCAGCACCACCGCTGCTGCGTTGCATGTTCTTCATAACGGCCGGTGGATTGGTTCGGCGAGCGGGGTCGTGCTGGCTGGGCTGCTCTTCTTCTTCGTGCCTACCCGACGCCGTAACCGGCTTGCGATGTTTGTTCTGCTGATTCTGTCTGTGGCTGCCGGGGCGAGCGGTTGCGGGGGCAGTGCGCAACCCAGAGTCAATGGAGCTGGTGCCTTCACCTTCACCGTGACTGGCAGTGACGCCGCGACCGGCACGATCGTGAGCACCACGACGGTCACCGTCAACGTGCAATAACTCCAGAATCCATTTGCGATTCATAGGATGCCGCATCCCAGCCGATGCGGCATCATTGGTCGGGAAGGATGTCGAGGCGGAGGAAAGTCGAATCGATCAATGGCTCGAAGTGCATCGGCGACTTCGCACTGAGAGAACAGTCCTCGCTCGTAACCGCCAAGGTCGATCGGAGAAATCGCCATGAAGCAAAGGCAATTTGAATAAAAAGCACGTTCAAACATTTTCGGAATTGCTGTGGACCGAAAACTCACGCTCAAGTGGCTTTTTCCTTAAGAAAAGCCACCTTTCAATGCACTCAAAAAAGCCGCGTGAATTCCGAAAGTGCTCTAATAGGCCAGGGAAGCACGCGTCACTGTTGCGGGTTCTGCAGGGGAGGAAAGTGAAAGTCCGACACGGCTCAGCAGCGACAAAAAACGGGGATCGTGATGCAAATTGTCAAGCATTGGATTGACCCCGAGGTCGAGGGCTGCGGGATCGTGCTTGTCGATCGTTTGCTGCAGTGCAGCAATTGCGTGGTCGTGATCGCCGACAAACGCATACCACTCCTCGGGGATGAAGTCATGCGGATGAGAGATTGTGGCTTCGGGATGTTGTTCAATTGCACTTATCCGAACGGCCGCGTATGCGGCCGCACCTCCGCGGCGATACTCCGCCAGGCCGCGGTCCTCAAGCGCCATGCGCGCCTTGTCCTTATCGATTACAGCAGTGGCTCGCCATTCGCCGATGGACTCCTCGTAGCGCCCAGCGTCGAACAGCGACCAGGCCAACTGGTCGTGGGCGCGGGAGGAGTTGGGTGCCATGGTCAAATTACGGCGCGCGGCGTCGACCTCGCGATCATATTGATGCGCCGCGCCGGAGACAAAAGTATCGACCGCGTTGATATGCGGCCAGAGCGGGTCGCTGGCTCGCGCCTCATCGACTTCGTGCAGCGCCTCGGCAGCGTGGCCTTCGTCAGCGAGAAGCTCCGCCAGCCAAGCGTGATTGGCTGCGTCGTTGGGTCCCAGTTCCACCGCCCGGCGCAGCTCTGCTTCGCCGCGCGCCGCGTTCCACTCATCCCGAATGGCGATCACCCCAAGCACCGTGTGTGCCTCAGCGACGAGCGGATTAATGCGCTCCGCTTTTTCGGCCATCTGCTTCGCCAGGCCCAAATTGTCCGCTCGGTCGACCGCGCCAGCCATTCCCAGGTAAACAGACGCCATGCCCGCATAGGCGCGGGCGAACGGTGGGTCGAGTGCGATGGCGTTCTTGTATTGCGCAAGAGCATCGTTCAGCGCTGCTGTCGTTCCAACAGAAGCCAACCCTCTCGCTTGCAGATAATCGAGGTAAGCCTCCTCATTCTGCGTGCTTCCGGCAATTGGCGGTGCCGAGCCTCCGGTCAATTGAAGACCGGAAAAAATGTCCCGCTGAGCCTTGTCACGAATCGCGGCCATGTCCTGCAATGTGCCCGTGTATTGGAACGAAGCCAGATGCGCTGCGTCGCGGCCTCTAACCAGTTCCAGTCGAAGCACGCAGTGATCTCCTTCAACAGTGAACAAGCCCAGCAACAACAGATCAAGATTCAGTGACTTTGCAATCGCCTTCAAACTGGCGTCGTCCTTCTTCAATCCCCCAAGGGAATGCGACGCATGCACCTGCAAAGCCGGTAACTGCGACAGCGCGTCGCTAAGGTCCATCCGGAAGCTTTGCTCCATCTGCTCGGCCTGTGCACCGTGCGCCTCGAAGGGAACGACACCCATAGTGAGATCATCGGATGAAGATACCTTGTTGTGTCTTGACAAGATGAGGGCAAACGCAAGAACCGCAATCATTCCTACAGTGACCGCGTACACGCTTGGTGCGCGTCGGACCGATGTTATCATCCGAGCCAATCGCCGATTGCGGTGTGGACTGGCAAGTGTCTCTTCCAGGAACATCAACTCAGAGTGCGCTGAAGCGCGCTCCGAGGCTACGAAATCTCCAGAGAGCGGCATCAAGGCATCTCTGAATGGGCCTCGCACCAATTCAATCGCCTCCGGCCCCCTCATCTGGCCTTCGGCTGCTGGATCCGCATCCCGCTGAGCGAATTGGGGAGTCAATTCCGCCGATGGCTGATCCTCACTTGGTAAGCAAGACACCTCGCCAATGAATCGGTAGCCTCGCTTGGGAAGGGTCTCGATAAACTGCGGCTTTTTGGGGTTGTCGCGCAGTACGGTGCGCAAAAAGTTGACGGCTCGATTGATCGCATGATCATGGTCGATGAATTCGCCTTCAGGCCACAATAGCTTCCGCAAATATTCGCGAGTTACTACCGCTCCGGTATGTTCCAGGAGCGCGGTCAACAAGAGCAAAGTCTGTGGGGGAACCCGGAGGTAATGGTCGTTACGTTTGAGTACGCCGGCGCGGGCATCAAATGTAAAGACCGAGAAAGCGAACCTACTGGATCTCATAGATAAGGGTACCATGGCCCCAAAACAGGAATCCATAGCTTTCACGAAATGGTTAAGATTGGATCGGCCGGATCTTGCCCGCCGAATACCTATCTCTTCGCCGTGAGTGTTCGAGGATATATTCACCCTGCTCGCAGTCGCGGCGGCATTTCCATGGCGGCTCCGCCGTCAGGGCACTTAGCGGGTAGTTTTGGCCAGAGCGCTCTCCCATTCATGGTCGCTTAGCCGCTGAGCTTGTTTGATCGACGTAGTAGGTGCCTTCTGGGCATCGTGCTTCCTGGCCATCTATTCAGATCCAGTGCGGTTTGATCCGGCGATTGGTGGAAACCACAGCCGGGAAGAAGCGTTCGCTTTGGGTGTTGTCAGGCGTTTGGTTAGATTGACGCTGAGCTTCACTCCAAAATGGAAGCAGGATTTTCGTATCTTCCGACATGTTTATTGATGTAAGGGCAATTATATACTTGACAAATCAACATAGTTCCTCTATTCTGAATACATGAGAGCGCCTAAGACACTTCAAGAAGCCATCATTTACTTCGCCGATGCCGACAACTGCATTGCTTACATGGTTGCCCATCGTTGGGCGAATGGCGTTTTTTGCCCGACCTGCGGACGGAAGGATGTTACCTGGCTTGCCAGCCAGTACAAGTGGCAATGCAAGAGCGCCCATGTGAAGCGCCAGTTTTCCGCCAAGGTTGGAACCATTTTTGAGGACTCGCCTCTTGGCCTTGAGAAGTGGCTTCCGGCAGTGTGGCTGATTGTTACTGCCAAGAACGGCATCAGCAGCATGGAGATTCACCGCTCCCTTGGAGTTACCCAGAAAACCGCGTGGTTCATGCTGCATCGCATCCGCGAGGCCATGAAGAACGGTTCCATGATGAAGATGGGCGGCGGCAACATGGGGCCGGTTGAAGTGGATGAAACCTTTGTCGGACCGAAGCCTCAGAAGATGCACAGCGACCGCCGCCAGCGCATGCAGACTGCCGAGAAAGGCAATCAGAAGACCATCGTCATGGGAATGCTCGACCGCGAGAGCCGTCAGATTCGCGCCAAGGTAGTCCCAAACGTGAAGCGCGAAACCCTTCAGGCTGAGATTCTGAATCAGATCGAGAAGGGATCGACCATCTACACCGATGGCTATCCCGCCTATGACCGGCTTGCCGCTCAGGATTACATCCACGCGACTGTGAACCATGTGGAAGAGTTTGTTCGGGGACAGGTCCACACTCAGGGAATCGACAATTTCTGGTCGCTCCTGAAGCGGACTCTCACCGGAACTTACGTAGCTGTAGAGCCTTTTCATCTTGATCGCTATGTCACCGAACAGGTCTTCCGATACAACAATCGCGCTACAAAGAGCAATCCTCTTACCGATGCGGACCGTGTTGCACTTCTGCTCTCTCAGGTCGCTGGCCGTCGCCTCACCTATGCCGAGGTTACCGGCAAGGCTGGAGAAACGACGTTCTAGCCCTTGGCGCTTGAAACGTGGCCCGAAACGGAAGGTTGAACCTTAGCCTTCCGCCCGCGCTTGCGCGCGCCTCTGGCTTCGCGCTCCGCTGTCGTTGCTTGAACCTGGGCGAGCAGCCCCGCCTTCACTTTTATGGGATCGGCACGGAGGATCGTGTCCATTGCGGTGTTAAACGCCTTAAATTGGCTACTTTCTTTCGCCATCGTCTCTGCTCCGCATTAGGTTTGGGTGTCTCTCAATCATCCCTCGGACGTAATCACGCAGGACCTCTTTTTGCTCGCTGTGATGCCGTACCAAGGCGGGCTGCAGGTTCTTAAGAATCGGAGCGCACAATCGCGCTTTTTCTGATCCTGGATCACGGTGTTGCTGCAATATGGCATACGCCAAGAAGTCAGACGGCTCCGTGAGGCAGCTCTGGTCTTTGTCCACAAACTCGACCGAAATCAACTTTCGCGCGCCCGACGGAGTAAGCATATCTCTGGTTCCCAGAAACGTTTGATGTACCCCATAGGCGTACTCATTCTGTGCCTCCAAAACCAGCTTAAAGGTCTCTTCCGGCGGGATTCCGCTAGCAATTAAATGAATCGTCCCCAGCAGAGTCAGGAAGTACCCTTTCATCAGCTTTTGCATTTGAGTGCCGTCGAGCAGGTCCTCAATATCGGCGATGTTGACCGTGGACACCAGAGCCTGCAAGGGCGCCGAGTGGGGGACCGGCCCGAGGACATCTAGGAGCCTCTTTACTCGCTCCGGTTTTGACCACCGCAGATCCTGCATGTGTAAATGCTTGCGGTTTCCTAATGCAGCTTTCCAACTCAACTCGCAATTTGTCCACTGGACCGCATCGCCCAAGAACCCGGCCATGATTATGAAACCCTTGCTCTCATGGCCCGATTCGTCTAAATAAGCCGTGAGCACAAATATCTCCCCTGGACGACGATCATGCGGCGTCTCGAACAAATCACGAACTAGAGGCATTGGACACCCCTAAAGTATGATTCGTCAAGTATATATTTGCCGATGTAAGTGATTGATTATGCTGGTCGGGGCGGAGGGATTCGAACCCCCGGCCCTCTGCTCCCAAAGCAGATGCGCTACCAGGCTGCGCTACGCCCCGACGTTCTTCATCGATTGTATCGCGAATGGGTTTCAAACCGGCCTTGGATGTGCTGGCTCTAGTTGCTCCAACTGTTGCCCAGCCAGACGACGAACCAAATGACCAGCACAACGGGAATAGCGAAGACCAGGCCCAGACCGGCGCCCAGCACTCCAAGAAACGCCCAGTCCCGCCAGGTATGGTGCCGGGGTTCGCCCAGGTGGCGGCAGAGCAGGCGGTAGTTGCGGCGGTTAGCTTTCCAGGCAATGTCGAATATGTCGCCGAACAGCGGGATGGACCCCACCAGCACGCCGATGCCGAGATTAGCGGCCATGCGCAGCAGCGTCACGTACGGAACGCCGCGAATCCATGCCGCCAGGGGAATAATCAGCGATAGAAGTCCCGCCAGCACGTCGCCCAACCCGGGAACCAGCCCGATGATTCCGTCGAGTCCGAAGCGAATCCCGGTGCCAGGGATTCGAAATGCCTCATCCAGCAAAATCTCCAATTGATGCAGAGTCTGATCGCGAAAAATCCATGCTCCGCGATTCCACCGATCAAGGCCCACTTCAGCCCCATCTACGCCGACTGATGTGGCCGTGCCTGCCGGGCCGAACTGCTTTGGATCGGAGCTTTTCACGGGCTGTTTTCCTCGGGCAGTGCCGGGTTGGAGCGGGCCACGCGACCCTCGCCGCAGGCGGGCCATGGACCAGATTCAATGTTACAATCGAAAGCGTATACGGCGGCTATAGTTCAGTGGCAGAACGCCTGTCTGTGGCACAGGATGTCGAGGGTTCGATCCCCTCTAGCCGCCCCAAAGTTCGCACGGACCCGAGAGGCGGCCATGAGCCGGAATTCCCGCGTTGCCGAACTCCAGTGACCTCCCAAATCTCTGAAGATTCCACAGTGAACGGTGCTCCATCCGAGTCGCCCACGTGGCTCATCCCGTTTGAGCCACGGCGAGGCCTCACAAACGGCCATCTCCAGACTATCGTTGGTAATTATCTTCCTCGCCCCCGGTTCTGTCTTTCTTCAGTCGCCGAGACCGTTGAAGTGGACCCCGCTGACGGCAGCCGCGTGCTCTGCCTTTGCAGTTGGCAGCCCGTGCCCGAACGCAGACGTCGGCTCACCGTCGTCCTGGTCCACGGCCTTGAGGGTTCGTCCGACTCACAATACATCCAGGGCATCGCCGCGCGCGCCTGGGAGGCCGGCTTCAACGTTGTCCGCATGAACATGCGCAACTGCGGCGACACCGATGAGCTCTCGCCCACCCTCTACCACTCCGGCCTCTCCGGCGACGTAGGCGCTGTCGTGCGCCATTACGCCGCTCAATTCGCGCTTGAGAGCGTTGCGCTCGTCGGTTATTCCATGGGCGGCAATCTCGTCCTCAAGCTGGCCGGGGAATGGGGCAGCCTGCCTCCGCTCTGCGCCGTTGCTGCCGTCTGTCCCGCCATCGATCTCGCAGCCGGCTCCGATGCTTTGCACGAGCCCGCAAACCGCCCCTACGAGTGGCATTTTCTGCGCGGCTTGATGCGTCGTTTCCGCCGCAAAGCCGCCTTTTTCCCGCAAATCTTTGACCGCTCCGCCGTCGGCCCCATCCGCTCCCTGCGCCAGTTCGACAACCAGGTAGTCGCCCGCTATTGTGGCTTTCGAGACGCCGACGACTACTATTACCGCGCCGCCGCCGCCCGCGTCGTCGACCGCATCGCCGTTCCCACCTTCATCCTCCACGCCCTAGACGACCCCTTTATTCGCCTCTTCCCTGACACTCGGGCCCGCATCATCGCCAATCGGCACATCACTTTTGTTGAAACCCATCGCGGTGGCCATTGCGCCTTTCTTTCCCGCGATCCCGGCAACGAGATTCACTGGGCAGAGGCAACAGTGATACGGTTCCTGCAGGCCCACCCCGCCCACATCTATGCAAGCTGACTGGGAATTCGAGGTCGCCGGCGACCCATCGGCGTCCGCCGCGCCAACCTTTGCATTTCCAGTCACCATCATTCCAATTATCGAAGCCCATTGGCCCGGCTTCGTCGATCTCCAGCGCAATCCGCAGCGCGCATCGCAGCTGCCTGAATCCGCAGGGCTGCCCGCGCTGGCCGTGGCCCTTGTTCTACTCAACGCTCCTGCCTCGCCCGTCTGGACCTCAAAGTGCGACGTCTGGCCCATCACCGATCCCGCCCAATTCGACCCCGACGAACTCGATGCATCCACCAGCTCCGCCACCCATGCCGTCGCCTGCTACATTGACGTGCTTCCCAAAATCCCCAGCCAATGGGCCCTTCCGCCAACTGCTGCCGCCGTGTGCAAGCGTGTTTGCGTGCGCCTCGCAGCAGTTCCCCTACGTAGTTGCCGGGCTGACCTCGTTATCCGACGCGCCTTCGTCGATCCTGACTCCCCGGACCAGCCCGACCTCGGCATTACCGCCTACCTCACCGCCTGCGGTCAGTCCTCTGCTGAAGCGGTACAGATTCTTCAGGCCGCGCTCCGGTCATTTGCTCGTGCGTTACTCGCCCACTCAACGGTAGAATGAAACCTGCAACGGGCGAGTAGCTCAATTGGATAGAGCACCGGCCTTCTAAGCCGGGGGTTGTGGGTTCAAGCCCCGCCTCGCCTACCATTTAGAATCTGCAACTTAAGCATTTCTCGATCCGCCGGTATTTTCCACTGAGTGGGAAATTGTGGTGGTGAGGCTCATTGGACGAAACCCACTTTCAGCGCAGCGACACCTTGCCTGCTTGCCCCGTTCGTGGCATAAAGGTGCGGTGTCGGCACCGGCGTGCGGCTTGCGTCGGTCTGTGGCGTTCCGATGTCCGATACACGCGAATTCTTCACGTGTGGCAGGCACATGATAAGAAGCACTCCGGATTGAGTATGAGTTCATAAATTGCTTAGAAACCAGCCCAAATTGACGTTATTTCAGTGTCTTCATATAATGGTTGCTATGCATTTAGCGTTTCGATGCTGTTGTTGCCGCTTCTCCAGGCCTTGTCCTGTCGAGTCCGGTGCCATGGCACGAGCGTCTTTCCGCCTATAGTCCCTCCAGACTCCCCACTCCTATCAGGGCAAGCACTTAAGCAGAACCTCAGAGAGGCTTTGCTTGTATGCGACCCATCGGTAGTCGTGAGCAAAAAAACCTCACATCCAATACCGCTTTCGCAAACGAAGAATGGTGGAAATATCCAATGCGAACTCAATGCCGGGAAATAGAACTCGGCTCGTTCTTGTCAGCTCGGATCGGCAACGTTCCGCTCCTTCGGCGAGGGTGCGCAATGCGCAGGTCTCGAGAAGACTCGGGCCCGGCAAGACACTGCTGGAAGCGGCCACGCAAACAAGTGAGGCACCCATGAGCATTGCAATTGAATCACAAGAACGCGTGAGAGAGGACTTGAAGAGAATGACCATTTTCATCCCAACGCCATTGCGCCCATTCGCAGCGGGTAACGATGTAGTCGAGGTCGGCGCGGCCACCGTTGCCTCCGCGCTCGACGAGTTGACACAGACGCACCCTGACCTGCGCAAGCATCTATTTACGAGCGAGGGAAAGGTGCGAGCCTTTGTGAACTTGTACCTCAACGACGAAGATGTGCGTTATCTTCCGGCTAAGGAAGGCACAGGGGTCTCGTCCGGCGACACGCTATCCATCATCCCTTCCATTGCCGGAGGGCACCAGCTATCGCCATCTGAAGCTCCACAAAAATCCTGAGTGTCCGGTCTCCGGCGCTCATCCAACAGCAAGCGGTTGATCGACCGCACGAGTTTCTACTGGGTCGACTCCGCAACAAATGAGGAAAAAACGGTGAAAAATGGAATTCCGCAACTCAGTCCCAAAGATTTGAAGCGGCGCATCGATGCAGGCGAGGACCTCAGGGCAATCGCATGAACGTTTTGTAGTAGCTTCTCAGATTCGGC
>Ga0302319_10001848_pt1 | contig 46853 bp, 41 predicted proteins | sample Bog_T0_2_FD_203319 | JGI IMG/M metagenome (GOLD analysis project Ga0302319, IMG submission 203319) | Peat permafrost microbial communities from Stordalen Mire near Abisko, Sweden - Bog_T0_2 | ecosystem: Environmental > Terrestrial > Soil > Wetlands > Peat | place: Sweden: Abisko, Stordalen Mire...
CATCCGAACGACCACGTGAACATGTCGCAATCGTCGAACGACACATTCCCCTCGGCGATGTACATCGCAGCCGCCTTAGGCGTGACGGGACGGCTACTGCCGGCGGTCACCGCGCTGCGCGACGCAATCGCGGCCAAGGCCGTCGCATGGAAGGACATCGTCAAGATCGGCCGCACCCACATGCAGGATGCGACGCCGATCACCCTGGGGCAGGAGTTTTCCGGCTATGCCGGGATGCTGACCGACGACATCGAGCGGCTGGGCGACGCGCTGGAGGGCGTGTACCGGCTGGCGCTCGGCGGCACCGCGGTGGGCACCGGCATCAACGCGGCGCCCGGCTTCGCCGAAGCGGCCGCGGCGGAGATCGCGAAGCTCACCGGCCTGCCATTCGTCACCGCGCCGAACAAGTTCACCGTGCAGGGTTCGCACGACGCCCTGGTGCAACTGTCCGGCACATTCCGCACGCTGGCTGTGTCGCTCTACAAGATCGCCAACGACATAAGGCTGCTGGCCTGCGGTCCGCGCGCCGGCTTCGCGGAACTGGAGATTCCGGAGAATGAGCCAGGCTCGTCCATCATGCCGGGCAAGGTCAACCCGACGCAGGCCGAGGCGCTGACCATGATCGCCGTCCAGGTGATGGCGAACGACGTGGCGGTCGGTTTCGGCGGCGCCGGCGGCTATCTGGAAATGAACGTCTACAAGCCGCTGATCATCGCCAACATCATGCACGCGATCACGCTGATGACCGACGGCTGCGCGAATTTTCGGAAATTCCTGGTCGAGGGAACACGCCCGAACCTGAGGAAGATCAAGGACTACGTCGATCGCTCGCTGATGCTGGTGACGGCGCTGGCGCCGGTGATCGGCTACGACAAGGCGTCGCAGATTGCGCATCACGCGATGGACAAGGACCTGACGCTGAAGCAGGCGGCGCTGGACCTCGGCTTCGTCAGCGAGGCGGAATTCGATCGCGTTGTCGATCCGGCCAAGATGGTCGCGCCATACGTCGCGACCGGCACATAGGGAACGCAGCGGCACCAAAGCGACGGAGCATCGGCGATGGACACCAACGCAAAGCGCGGCATGGAACTCATCCAGGACCCGGCCCTGAACAAGTCCACCGCCTTCACCGAAGCCGAGCGGCAAGCGCTTGGGCTGGTCGGCCTGGTGCCCGATGTCACCGAGACCGAGGATTTGCAGCTTCGGCGCGTGATGGCACAACTGGCCCACAAGACCACCGACCTTGATCGCTACATCTACCTGGTCAACCTGCTCGACCATGACGAGACGCTGTTCTACCGCACCATCATGTCCGATCCGGTGCGGTTCCTGCCGATCGTCTACGATCCGACCATCGGCGAGGCGTGCCTGAAGTTCGGCCACATCTTCCGCCAGACGCGCGGCATGTACCTGTCGATCGCGCGCCGCGGCCACGTGAAGGAAATCCTGAAGAACTGGCCGGAGCAGGATATCCGGGTCATCTGCGTCACCGATGGCGGGCGCATTCTCGGGCTTGGCGATCTCGGCGCGAACGGCATGGGCATCCCGATCGGCAAGCTGCAACTCTACACCGCGGCGGCCGGCGTGCCGCCGCAGCATCTGCTGCCGCTGTATCTCGACGCCGGCACCAACAACGAGCAATACCTGCACGATCCGCTATACCTCGGCCTGCGCCAGCCGCGCCCGCCGACGGCGGAACTGTATTCGTTCGTCGACGAGTTCGTCGAAGCGGTGCAGGATGTCTTTCCGAAGTGCTGCATCCATTTCGAGGACTGGACCGGCACCGACGCCGTGCATCTGCTGCAGCGCTATCGTGACAAATACTGCGTCTACAACGACGACGTTCAAGGCACGGCGGGCATCACGCTGGCCGGCATGATCAACGCGGCCAAGCTGAAGGGCACCAGGCTGAAGGACGAGAAGTACCTGTTTCTTGGCGCCGGCTCGGCCGGCATCGGCCTGGCCAGTCTGCTGTGCTCGGCCCTCGTCGCCGACGGCATGACACTGCAAGCGGCGCAAGCGCAGGTCTGGATGTTCGACGTCAACGGCCTGCTGGAATCGACGCGCAGCGATTTGGTCGATTTCCAGAGGCCGTACGCTCACCAGCATGTGCCAACGCGGGACTTCGTCGCCGCCATCGAGAGCATCAAGCCGACCACGATCATCGGCGTCAGCACGATCGGCGGCGCTTTCTCGCAGCGGGTCGTGGAGGCGATGGCTCGGCTCCACGAACGCCCGGTGATCCTGGCGCTGTCCAACCCGACCGAGCACGCGGAGTGCACCCCCGAGCAGGCCTACACCTGGTCGCAGGGCAAGGCGATCTACGCTGCGGGCGTGCAGTTCCCGCCGGTGCATTACCAGGGCCGGACGCTGCTGCCCGGCCAGGCTAACAACTTCTACATTTTTCCCGCCATTGGCATGGCGATCGTCGCGACGCAGGCGCGCCGGGTGACCGACGAGATGTTCATCGAGGCCGCGTCCGCGGTGGCCGACCAGGTGCCGGCCGACCAGCTCAACCAGGGGCTGCTGTATCCGCTGCAGTCCAACATCCTGGAGACCGAGATCAAGACCGCGGCGCGGGTTGCTGCGCTGGTATTCGACTCGAACCTGGCGCGGGTGGACCGTCCGGCCGATGTCGAGGCGTTCATCCGGCAGCATGTCTATAAGCCCGAGTACCCAACGCTCATTTGAGCCTGGCGCTCACGTTGCGGCATGGGAACGCAAGCAGGAAGCGGGGGTCGATATGATCACAGTGGCGTCAGATGCGGTTGGGTGCCTGCGCGGCAAGGTGGCCGTGGTCACCGGCGCCGCCCGTGGGATCGGCGGCGCCACCGCCGTCGCCTTCGCTCGCGAGGGCGCTGACGTCATCGGTCTCGATATCTGCGCCCCGGTCGACCCGCGTTCCGGCGTCACCGCATCGACACCGGACGATCTCGAAGCAACCGGGCGACTGGTCCGGGAAGCCGCGCGCCGCTGGCTGGGGATCAAGCTCGACCAGCGCGACCTGCCTGCGCTGCGCGCGGCCGCGGCTCGCATAGAACAGGAATTCGGCGGCATCGACATACTGTTCGCCAACGCCGGCATCCAGAGCTTCCATCCGCTGCTCGAGATGCAGGACCCGGACTGGCAGATCACGATCGATGTCAACCTGACGGGCACGGCGAAAGCGGTTCGGGCCTTCGCGCCTTATCTGGTGAAGCGCGGTGGCGGACGGATCATCATCACCTCCTCGACCCAAGGAAAACACGGCACGAAATACGGCGCAGCCTATTCGGCTTCGAAATGGGGCATTATTGGACTGATGAAGTCGGCGGCGCTGGAACTCGGGCCACATAACATCACGGTCAATGCCCTCATCCCCGGCCTGATCGACACACCGCTGACGCGCCATGAGGAGCGTTACGCGCAAGCGCTGCAAGACGCTGGACGGCAGCCTGCGGGATCGCCCGCGGACGAAGACGCCGTCCGAACGATTCTCACGACCAGAACGCCGCTCGGCGTGCCCTGGATTGAGCCCGACGATGTTGCACCGGTCGTGGTCTTCCTCGCCTCCGACGCAGCACGGATGGTTTCGGGAGCAACCTACGACGTCACCGCTGGTGACAGCGCCCGCAACACGGCGTGACGAGCCTCGGGGCACCGCACGGAGATGCCGGCCGTCGCAAGGAGCACGTCGACTCGGCAGATGTCGGCCTGGCGCTGCTGGGCTTCGCATCCGGCAGCATGGACGCGCTCGCCTTCCTGACGCTCGGCCAGGTGTTTCCGTCGGCCATGACCGGCAACACCGCGTTGTTCGGCCTCGCGCTGGGACAGGGCAACCTGGTCGCGGCGTCGCGCCCCTTCGCTGCCTTCGTCGCCTTTCTGGCCGGCGCCGCGGCGGCGGCGGCGATCGTTCGTCTTCGGCTCGATAAGCTTCCCGTGCCGCGCGCGGTGTGCGGGTTGCTGGCGCTCGAAGCGTGCCTGCTTGCGGTCTTCGCGCTGGCAGACCAGCCCATGGTCCGGCCGATGACGGGTGTCGGCGTCTATTGTCTCATCATCCTCGCGTCGTCGGGGATGGGCATCCAGAGCGTTGCGGCGCGCCTGGTGGGGCGGCCGGGGATCGCGACCGTCGTGTTCACCAGCACGCTGACCGCCATCGTGACAGCGGTGACCGAGGCGCTGCTGCGGCCGGGGCGTGCGCTTGCCTTCGCCACCAGGCGGCAGATCGGCATGTTTCTGATCTATGCCGCCGGCGCCGCCACCAGCGGTCTGCTCACCTTGCATGGCGCCTGGATCGCCGTACTGCCCTTTGTGGCCGTGCTCGAAGCGACGGGGGCAGTCGGGATGGCGGACTGGGATCACCAACCTCAATAAACCGGGAGCGGGTCATGCAGTCCGTGTCGAGACGTCAATGGCTGGCGGCCACCGCGGCGGCCGGCGTGGCAACGGTGGCGGCGCCCGCCCACGCGGCATCGTTCGGCAATCCTGACGAACCGCCGCAGGGCGTCGTCAACACCACCCGCAACCCGGCCAGCGCCACCGATCCGGGGCCGCGGAACCCGACTCTGGCCGGTCAGTTCCCAGGAGCCTTCGCGCCGCCCGCCACCGATGTCGGCTCCATGCCGATGTCCTGGGCGTCGTTCAACAACGCGCCCCGGCGCGTGCAGGACGGTGGCTGGGCGCGCCAGGTCACGCAGGCGGATTTCGCCATCTCGGAGTCGATCTCCGGCGTGAATATGCGGCTCACCCGCGGCGGCATCCGCGAAATGCATTGGCACCTCGCCGCGGAATGGGGGTTCGTGACCGAAGGAACTTGTCGGATCACCACCATCGACGACCAGGGCCGCGCCAATGTCGAGGACGTCTCCGAAGGCGGGCTGTGGTACTTCCCTTCGGGCCTGCCGCACTCGCTGCAAGGCATCGGCGACGACGGCTGCGAGTTCATCCTGTGCTTCGACGACGGCAAGGCCACCGAATACAACACGCTGTTGGTGACGGACTGGATCGCGCATACGCCGCCTGACATTCTGGCGGCCAATTTTGGCGTGCCGGCGGAGACCTTCGCCAACATTCCGCTGCACGACCTTTACATCTTCCAGGGCCAAATGCCGGGACCGCTCGCCGCCGACCAGCAGGCCGCCGCGGGGAGCGCCGGACGGATGCCGAATTCTTCGACGTTTGCACTGGGCAGCATGCCGCCGACGCGGCAGACCAAGGGCGGCGAGGTTCGCATCGCCGACAGCCGCAATTTCCCGGCGTCACGGACGATAGCGGCGGCGCTCGTCACGGTCCATCCCGGCGGTCTGCGCGAGATGCACTGGCATCCGAACGCGGACGAATGGCAGTATTACATCAAGGGCCAGGCGGAGATGACCGTTTTCAACACCGGGCCGCAAGTGGTTACGCAGAACTTCCGGCCCGGTGATATCGGCTATGTCAAGCGATCATTTGGGCACTTTATTAGCAATACCGGAGATAGCGACCTGCAGTTTCTGGAGGTTTTCAACAGTGCGTATTTCTCGGACGTGTCGCTGTCCGACTGGCTGGCCCATACGCCGCCGCTCATGGTCGCTCAGCATCTCAACATCGACCCGCAGGTCGTGAGCCGCTTCCCGGACAACAAGCCCGAGATCATGCCCGCTTAGATGGCCTTACCCGAGGCCGGGGAAGCATTCGGCGTTGCCGGCCTAAAAACGCGGCTTATCGCGCATGGCTTACCTTACTGCACCGGTCGGCCGACCGTCATCGCGCCTGCCGGAGCACAGGTTCGCCACAGAGGGCCCGCCGCACTCTGACGGTCAACGACAGTTTACTTACGCCGCCTGCACGAAGTCGCAGTAGTCGCAGTATAATAGATCGCTCGCAGGTAGGGCGCCGTCACTACTCGCCCCTTATGGCGAGGGTGTCTGCCGCCCCGGGTTCAAAACCTCGCCAGATCCAGATCTCGCCGAATCAACAGAGCTAATGTACAAACAATGGTTTGCAACAGACACCGCAACCGGGCCGTCACTGCCCTGCCGAGAATGGCCCGAGCGGCAGCCCTCACCAAGTGCAACGGAAGGGGTCATTCATGGCTCACCATCTCGATTCACCGATCGCGCGCCAGGACATTCGGCTCGATATCACGGACCTCTATGTGTTCCGAGGCGTTGTGGGCACCGTCTTCATCATCGACGTGTGCCACTCGATCGCCGGCCCCATCCCGGCGCCCGGATACCACCCGGAGGGTCTGTACGAGTTCAAGGTGGACCTCGATGGCGATGCGGTCGAGGACATCACCTGGCGCCTGACGTTCGGCGAGCGTGACGCGGACGGGAAGCAGCGCTACGTCCTCCGAGGCATCAAAGGTGCGGAGGCGACTGATCCGCACGCGGCGGGCACTGTGATTGTTGAAGGGTCGACAGGCGAGTTCGTCACCAGCTCGGAAGGTCTGCGTCTGTGGGCTGGCAAAGCCGGCGATCCTTTCTGGATCGAGCCCGACGTGCTTCATGCGGTTGGCCACGCGTTTCAGGACGGCACGGCGATCGATCTGTCCGGCTGGAATCCAAACGAGGCCAGGAACCTGTTCGCCGGCCATACCGTGTATTCGATCGTCCTGGAGGTTCCGGATCGCGAACTGCTGCCGGAAGCGGGCAACCGGCGCCGGATCGGAGTCTGGGCGCTGACCACGCTCGCCACCGATGCCGGAGGATGGCGTTCGATCAACCGGGTGGGACTGCCGATGATCCACCCGCTGTTCACGCAATTCAACGAGGACCTCGGCAACCGCCTCAACGCCGGGCGGCCGGCCGACGACTTCGAGACCTACGGAGCGACGGTCACCAAGGCTGTTGCCGGCGTGGTCGCGGCGACCGGGACTGCCGAAGATCCCAACGCCTACGCCGAGAAGGTCGCGCATCGGCTGTTCCCGAACATTCTGCCCTACGAAGTTGGAACGCCGGCGGTGTTCGGTTTCGTCGAATGGAATGGTCGATCGCTCACTGACAATGCCCCGGACGTCATGTTCTCTTTGGCCGCCAACGCGCCGGTCCGTCTCGGGATCGGCAAGGACTCGGTGACCGCAAAGCCGTCAACCGCGTTTCCCTATATTGCCGCAAGTGCCTGACATCTCGATCGATTCGTGCAGACGCGACAGAAAACGCGACGCGACGAGCGATACGGCTCCCGACCGATGTGTCCCAGGCAGCGAGGTAGGTCAGCGCGCCGCCGCGCGCGTATAGGTCGCCAGCCGAGGGCGGTGAACCTGGCCGGCATCCGCCAAAAAGGGCGCACAAGGCGTAGCGCGGTCACTCGGCGGCCACGACGTCGAACAGCCGATGCAAGCGGTCGGAGAACCAGGCCGCGACCCGGCTCGTCGGCACGCTCTTGTCGATCTCGGTCGAGGCGAGCAAACTGCCTGCGGCTTGGCGCGTGGCCAGCGCCCGGCACATTTCATGTGAAACTTCGGGCCGCGCCTCGAGCACCGGCTCAGATCTTTTTTGGACAACTCGTAAATGGTGACCGGCGCCAGCGCACTGGCAGTCGTCTCGGCTGGTCGTCCGGTCAGCATGCCGATCTCGGCGAAATAATCGCCCGGTCCGATGCGCAGGATCTCGCTATCCCCCTCAGCTCCAACCGATGTGAACGACAGGACGCCCGAGCCGACGACGAATAGAGATGTCAGCACCTTTCCGGGTTCGACCCAGGCCTCGCCGGCGTCGTAATGACGGTGCGTGGTTTTTCCAGCGAGCGTCTTCCGCTCCTGCTGGGTAAGACCAGAAAAGAGGTCAACGAGATCGAGCGCGCGTTCAGGGTAACTGCTCACCCACTCCCGGCGAGAGCTGCCGAAAAACCAGCTTGACACGGTCACGGCCGAGTCGATTCACGGAGCGGTGTGAACCGCGCAGCCCTCCTCTCGCTCTCCCAGGATGACCTGATCGCCCTGCTTCTGGCGCAGCAAGCGCAGATCGAGGCGCAGGCTGCGCAGATCGCTGCGTTGACCGCCCGCGTCGCGGAACTGGAGGCGAAGCTCGCCGCGCCAGCCAAGACGCCGGACAATTCCAGCCTGCCGCCCTCGAAGGGCGAGAAGCCGAACCTGCCTGACCGCAGCAAGAAGAAGCCTCGCCCCAGCCGCCCCGGCGTGGCCCGCGCGTTGGCCGAACACCCGGACAGACTCATCGAGGCCACGCTCGCCGCCTGCCCACACTGCGCGCACCCCCTCGGCCTCGCCGATCAGCCTGACATCCACGCCTACGACCACGTTGACCTGCCGCCGATCCGGCCGGTGGTCGCGCGCATCAACCGCCATAGCGGCGTCTGCCCCTGCTGCGATCAGCGCATCGTCGCGCCGGTGCCGGACGGGTTCGAACCAGGCTCGCCGTTCGGCCCAGGTGTATGCGCATTGATCCTGCATCTGCACATCACCCAGGCGATCAGCTTCGAGCGTCTGGCGCGCCTGATGGCCGAGGTGTTCGGCCTGACGATCAGCGAGGGCGCGATCGCCAACATCCTGGCCCGCGCGCAGACGCCGCTGCTGGCCGCCGCGGCGCCGATCGCTCAAGAGGTGCGGGGCAGTTCGGTCGTAGGCTCCGACGAGACCTCGGCGCGCGTGCGCGGCAAGACATGGTGGCAATGGGTGCTGCTGAGTTCGACCGCAGTCTACCACGTCATTGCCGACACACGGGCGGCCTCGGTGGTGACCACGTTCCTGGCGGGCGAGCGGCCGGCGGTTTGGGTCGCCGATCGTTATGGCGGCCAACTGGGCCATGGCGGGGTGCGGCAGATGTGTCTGGCGCATCTGCTGCGCGATGCGAAATACGCCATCGAGGCCGGGGACACCGGGTTCGCGCCGGGCTTTCGATTGTTGCTGCTGCGCGCAGTGGCGATCGGCCAGCGGCGCGATAAGCTGAAGGACACGACGCTCGCGCAATACAGCGCTGATCTGGAGCGGCGGCTGAACCGGCTGCTGTCGGGGGCCGAGCCGATTCAGCCATCCGAGCGCCGCTTGTTCCGCGCCATGCGGCGCGATCGCGACGATCTGTGCCGCTTCGTCACCCGACGCGATGTGCCGTACACGAACAACGCATGCGAGCGGGCGCTGCGGCCATCGGTGATCTTCCGCAAGGTGACCAACTGCTTCCGCGCCGAGTGGGGTGCCAAGGTCTACGCCGCGGCGGCCAGCGTCATCGCCACCGGCCGGTTGCATGGACTCACCGCGCTTGAGGCTCTGCAGGCCGCGCTGGCAGGCAAGCCGGTGATGCGGTCCGGCTGATTGGTGCGGGCGGGGGGTGAGTAAGGGCCTGAGCCCGAACATCCGAATCGGAAGAAAAGAATCGGGACCGCAGCAAATACGCAACGAACGAATCTGGAAATCCGCGTGACCCGGAGGCGGAAGCGTCTACCCTGCGGGGCGCCGGCCAGCCGGTCATCTCGGTGGACACGAAGAAGAGGAGCTTGTGTTAAACTGTTCAAATATGGCTCCCCGGCGTCGCGTCGGCGCAGGGCCTCCTTCTGTTGGTGCTGGGTGAGCTTCGGTTTGCGGCCGAGCTTCACGCCCCGCACCACGGCGCGGGCGCGTCCTTCGCCAGTGCGAACGCGGATTAGCTCGCGCTCGAACTCGGCCAGTCCCCCGAGCACCTCGGCGGCGTGTAACATTGCAAGGTATGCTTCGCGCGCGGCGACATGGGGCAAAGGCAACCCCGCAATCCGTCGGGCGTCGGCAAGAGTAGCGCGACCCTTCGCCAGATAGTCGGCCGCTTCGGCCTTCATAAATCGAGACCGTCCTTGCGCAGCTCGTGCATGAAGCCAGTGCGCTCGCCATAGGCTCCGGCAGGAAACGGCGTGGCGGAAACGACGGTGCCTGTGTCAAAAAGAATATCGGCGGTGGTGGTGGCAAGGCGAGCGCTCTCGTCTGAGAACGTGCCCGCGTCTCGCAGGAAAACGGCAATGTCGTAGTCGGAGTCCGGCTTCGCATCGCCGCGGGCTCGGGACCCGAACAAGACGATGCGCTCAACGCGCTCGCCATAGAGTTCGGTTACGGCGGTGCAGAAGCGGGTCAACACGGGGTCGCTGGGCGGATTCTTCATCATAGCCATTCAACCGTGGCTCAGAAACCGGATCACGTCAGCCGTTGCGATATCAATCGCGCTTGTCGATGGCGACTTGCCAACATCCACCATTATGCCCCCAGACGAACCCGCAACGGCCGGTCCGGACCCACCTCGTAAGGTTCGCCCCGCACCAGCACCGTCAGCGCCTCCCCACGCTCCAGCGTCGCCTCGACCACGCCCCCCTCCGCCACGACCCGCACCCGCAGCGCGCGCCCGCGCCACTGCACCCGGAACCCCAGGCTCTGCCACCCGGCAGGCAGGTGCGGATCGAACGACAACCCCCGATCCAGCAGCGATAACCCGGCAAAGCCGAACACCGCCACCTGCCACAGCCCGCCCTGAGCCGCGATATGCACGCCGCCGGCGCTGCCCCCATTGGTATCCGCCAGGTCGATCGCCGCCGTTCGCCGGAAATGCCGCAGTGCCATCTCGACATCGCCCAGCCGCGCCGCCACCAGCCCGTGCATGGCCCGGCTCAATGAGCTGTCATGGCTGCACCGCGGCTCGTAGAAGCGGAAATTCGCCTCCCGCGCCCACCGATCCAGATCGTCTGGCAGCAACGCCAGCAGGGCCACCACGTCCGCCTGCTTGATCACCTGGCAGCGCCGCGTGCGCTCCCGCCCGAGCACCACGTCCATCGCCACCGTCCGCCCGGCGTAGTCCGCCAGGTCGATCGGCTCCAGCTCGTAATAGCCGGCGAACTGTTCGAACAGCCCGCTATGGGCATCAAAGCCGGTGACCAGCGACTCGTCGGCCTCCCGCCACTGCGCCAGCTCCGAATCGTCCAGCGCGAGCTCGCCGGACAGCGCGGTCCAGCGGTCCGGATGGCGCTCACGCAGCCACGCCACGACGTCCAGCCCACGGCGGATGTTCCAGCCCGCCATGACGTTGGTATAGGCGTTGTCGTCCACGTGCTCGTGGAACTCGTCCGGCCCGATGATGCCCCTGATGTGGCGGTGTCCCACAGCGTCGGGCGCCTCCGTCCGGCTGGCCCAGAACCGCGCGGTCTCCAGAATGATCTCCGCCCCGGCCTCCAGCATGAACCCGTCGTCTTCCGTGGCCTGCCAGTATTGCCAGACCGCGTAGGCAACGTCCGCGCTGATATGTTGTTCCTGCGTGCCGCACAGCACATCGACGATCTTGCCGTCCGGACCGCGCACCCGCTCCGGGGTGGTTTCCTCCCCGGTATCGGCTGATTCCCAGGCATACAGCGCGCCGCGCCATCCCATCCGGGCCGCCTTGGCGCGCGCTCCGCCCAGCGTGCGGTGGCGGTACATCAACAGTGACCGGGCGGCTTCCGGCCAGGTGACAGTATAGAACGGCAGCAGGTATATCTCGGTGTCCCAGAACACGTGCCCGAGGTAGGACTCGCCGGTCAGCGCCCGCGCGCCGATCGAGACCCGCTCGTCCGCCGGATTGGCGGCGCTGTTCAGGTGATAGGCCGCGAAGCGCAGCGCCTGCTGCGCCTCCGCATCGCCCTCGACTTCGATGTCGCTGCACCGCCAGCGCTCCGCCCAGGCAGCCTCGTGCGCGTCCAGCACGCCCCGCCAGCCGATCCGCCCCGCCCCGGCGAGCGCGTCCCGGGCAACCCGGCCCGGATCGTCGCCGGGCCGGTCGCCGCGCGCCACCGCGACCAGCCGGTCGAAACTCGCGACCTGGCCGGCGACCGAAGGCCAGCGCCAGGACCAGTTGAGGTGGCCCAGTTCGACCGGCGCCAGGTCCTGCCCGTCAAGCCGCAGCGTCGCCCCGGCCGCCATCGCCAGGCCCTTGCCGGACTGCTCGGTGCGCCAGACGCCGCAATCCCGCTCCAGCTTGACCAGATCAAGGCCGGAGCCCGCCGCGTCGAACGACGCTTCCAGCGTCACCTCGGCCTGCCCCTCCTCGATCGCAAGCTGGATCAACTGCAGCCCGAGGGCCCGCTCGGCCAGCGACACCAGGCGCAGCGTGCGCAGCCGCACCACCACGCCGGCCGGGGACCGATGGTGCCAGCCGCTGATCAGCAGGCCCCGCTTCATGTCGAGATTGCGGAAATGCGAAAGCAGGTCGCCGGAGCGCAGCAGCAGCGGCACATCGTCCAGCAGGATGCGGACCCGCAGCCAGTCGGCGACCGGCACCAGCGCGGGCACCACGGGCTCGGCGTTCGGCGTGTCGAACAGCCCGGCCACGTAGGTGCGCGGCCATGACGTCCAGTTGAACATATTCAGCCAGGACACCCAGGTGGGGCCGCGGCTGATCGCGCGCGCCCCCCGCACGCCGAGGAACCCGTTGCTGACGGCGAAGCGCGACTCGACGCCGGTCTCGCGCATCAGGTCGTAGCCCTGCTCGCACAGGACCCAGGCGGGATCGGCGGTCGGCTCCAAGGCTTGGTGCATGGCGCGACTCCCTACAGCGGGCGGCGGCGGAGCTGGCCCTGAACCAGCGCATCGACCGCGACCTCGTCCAAACTCGTCACCACAAGATCGGCTTTCGCCGCGACCAGCAACGCCTCGTCGTGCAACCGTGCCACGCCGAGCCCGGTCATGCCGCCGGCCTTGGCCGCCTGGATGCCAGCGGGCGCGTCCTCGACCACGACGCAACGCTCCGGCGGCGCGCCCAGCTCCTGCGCCGCGAGCAGGAAGATCTCGGGGTCCGGCTTGCCCCGGCGCAGATCCCGGCCGCAGGTGTTGGCGTCGAACATATCGAGCAGGGTCCCGCCGGTCTCGATCGGGATCAGCCCCATCATCTGATTGGCGTTGCGGGAAGACGACGCGACGGCCAGCCGGAAGCCGTGGTCCCGCAGCGCCTTGATCAGGCGCAGCGCGTCGGGGAAGGCGGTGAAATCGCCCGCGGCGATCAACGCCTCGATGCCCTTCTGCTTGCGGTCGGCGTAGGCGACGACCTGCTGCTCGGCATCGGGAATGCCCAACACGTCCAACACCGCGCGGGCGCCGGCCATGCGCGGCTTGCCAGCCACATACGCTTGGTAAAGTTCGGTGGTCAGGCGGTTCGGGTCGGTGATGCCGGCCAGCGCCTCGCGCCAGGCCTGCTCATGCGGCGAGGCGACGACCACGCCATCCACATCAAAGATCACGGCGCTGAGCGTGCGCGGGTGGTCGAAGTCAGCTTGCATGCGGCGGTTCCCATCCAGCGGTTCCGGGCGCCCAGCGGTCGGGCGTAGCGGGGTCGCGGCTCTGGCGCGCAGTCAGCCGCCCGGGTCGAACGGCTGAGGTCGGCTTTGGGTTGTCGCTTCCGGGACAGCCACAAAGGGATTAACGCAGCCTCGGCCGGCGCGCGAAAGCCGGTCCGGTGAAAATTTGCAGTCAATCAAGGCTGATGACCCCGGGCAGGCCCCTGGCACCGCCGCCTCACGGCGATGTCACCGCCGACGCGTTCACGGCCGACGTCAGGCTGCCTACGCTGGACTCGGCAGCAGGAGTGGCGTGATGACCAGCGCAACACCGTTCCAGACGCGCCCGCTCGGGCGCACGGACATGCAGATCACCCGCGTCGGCTTTGGCGCCTGGGCCGCCGGTGGCGGGGGCTGGAGCTTCGGCTGGAGCAACCAGGACGACACCGATTCGATCACCGCGATCCGCCGCGCGATAGACCGCGGTGTGAACTGGATCGACACCGCGCCGGTCTATGGCCTCGGCCATTCCGAGGAGATCGTCGCGCAGGCGCTGCACGACATCCCGATGGCGGCGCGGCCCTACGTGTTCACCAAATGCGGACTGGTGTGGGACGAACAGAACCGTGCTGCGCCGCTGCAACGGGTTGGCGCACCGGCCAGCATCCGGCGCGAGGTTGAGGCCTCGCTGCGACGGCTGCGGGTGGAGCGGCTCGACCTGCTGCAGATGCACTGGACTCCGCTGGATGGGACGCCGTTGGAAGACTATTGGCGGACGATGGTGGACCTGAAGCGAGAGGGAAAGCTGCGCGCCGCCGGCCTGTCCAACCACTCGGCCGCGCAACTGGAGGAAGCGGAGCGGATCGGGCACGTCGATACGCTGCAGCCACCGTTCTCGGCGATCAAGCGGCTGGCGGCGGAGGCGGAGCTGCCCTGGTGCGCGGCGCACCAGACCGGGGTCATTGTCTATAGCCCGATGCAGTCCGGCCTGCTGAGCGGGGCGTTCACCGAGGAACGTGCCCGAAGCCTGCCGAAAGACGATTGGCGCTCGCGGGCGGAGGATTTCAACGGTGCGGCGCTGGGGCGGAACCTGGCGGTGGCCGATGCGATCAAGCGGGTGGCGGAGCGGCGTGGCACCAGCGCCGCGGCGGTGGCAGTGGCGTGGACGCTGGCGTGGCCCGGCGTGACCGGGGCGATCGTCGGTGCGCGCAGCCCGAAGCAGGTCGATGGCTGGCTGGATGCAGCCACGCTGGAACTGGACGCGGCGGAGCTGGCCGAGATCGCGGATGTTATCCGGTCCAGCGGCGCCGGAGAGGGGCCGGCGCAGCCGGGGGATTAGGGCTTTCCGCTCTTACGCCGGGGGCAGAGGGTGAGCTCTCCTGCCGGCGCGATGGCGGTGTCCGCGCCGCACCCAACAGATCATGGCGAGACCAACAGGAAAAAGCAGGGTCGGCTCCGGCACCGGCGCGGCGTCTGTGGTAATGGAGAAGCCGCTTTGCCCAGGCGCCGCCAGATTGGTCGAAAGATTGTTGGTCCAGTTGATGGAGCCGTCCGCGACATCTGCGTTGAGGACCCACGCGTAGGCGTTGAACGAAACGGTCGTGTCGTAGATGCCGGAAACATCGAACTCCACCTTCGCTCCGCCGCTATCTATACTGCTACGATTGTTATCGTTTCCGACATAAAGGTCAACGAACATCAGATTCAACGAACATCAGATATTGCGCTGTCGCAGGATCGTTGATGTTCTGGCCGGAGTAGAACGGCAATATCCATCCAGTGCCCGGACCCGGCTTTGCGGTCTGCGGGCCATAGAGAAGATCGGCGGCCGTAAAGGTCTCGTTGACGGCTCCGCTCTTGTAAACGGGGTTGACGACACCGGCCGAGGAGGGCGTCCATTGATAACCGCTGGATTTTATACTCAGGCTGAAATTGCTGGCAACCTGCCCTTCGATGGAAAATAATAGAATAATATCATCATTATATCCGCGGCCACCCGTCGTCGTCACCCAAAATGTTCCAGACGCTGAAGATGAACTAATGTTTTCTGTGGTCACTTGTCCGTTAACACCGCTTGGCGTACTATCGGTTGTCATATGCAGCTGGTTAAGCCCTCCCCCCGGCGCATCGATATAATATGTGTCGTTGGGTCCGGAACCATATAGCGCACCATTATCGTTCGAAACCTGGATGTCAATATTCCGACTGCTCGGTAGCGGCGCGGCAATCGCAACGGACGTGGTGGTAAGGCAGAGCAGTGCTACATTGGCGACGGTCCACGGCGAGACATACTTCACGATACATTTCTCCTTGTTGCGCGGCATTTCGATTCGACAATGACGCTAGACGGGGTCGAGCCAGCTACGCCCAAGAAGCAGTCCCCGGTTTCAAGTCGCTCCGTCGCGAGCCAGTCTTCAGAGCGTTACTCGCGTCCGATCGGCTGTCTGGTTCCGATCAAAACGACGCTGGATCGTCAGGGCCCCGTGATATCCGCCCGAACATAACGTTGCCGCGGACGCCCACCGGTGTCAACCGACCTGAAGCGGAAGGCCCCCAATCGCAGGGACGGGCCACTTCGCGACAAGCTGCGCAACCGGCGAGCGCCGATTGCGGCCGAGATCATGGCGCGCGCCAGGTGACACAACCGCGACTCAGGAAAGTGAAGCAACTCTGGGTGCGCCGGGCCGTTCGACCTGGTGTGCCCTCGGGGAGCGGCAGCTTTTCGGCGACAGGATGACGCGATGGATCGTGACGATTCGGTGGTCGTAGTACGACCCGGCTGGCACCCGCTGTTTCAGATATTGGTGTCTTTCCCGATCGCCTGTTTCACTGGCGCGCTGTTAACGGATATCGCCTACGCGCGCAGCGCCGACATGCTATGGGCCGATTTCTCGGCATGGCTGCTGGCCGCCGGCATGGTCACAGGCTTACTCGCCGGAATAGCCGGACTGGTGGATGTCGTGGCCAAGCGCCGCATTTGGCCGCTATGGCAACGGTTGACGCTGGTGATCGGCGGTATGCTCGTTCTGACCCTCGCGCTGTTCGACAACCTGGTCCATAGCCGGGACGCTTGGACGTCGGTTGTCCCGGCCGGTCTGGCCCTGTCCGCGATCACAGTTTTCATCATGCTGGTCACTGCTTGGCTCGGCGCCCCAAAATCATACCGGCGCGTCGTTGCCGTTCAGCAGACCGGAGTTCGCCAATGATCTACGCTCCAGCGATGCGGGTTTTCCGCCCGGCGCTCGCCACGGCTGCGGTCCTGGCCATCGCGGGGGCCGCACCGGACGATTTCGACGTGCGGACGCAAATTGGGCCGAATCCCGTCTTGCCGGCGCCGCAACAATATTTGTTGCCGCCGATGCACCTCGCCTCGGTGGTCGGCTGGAAAGCGGGCGAGACACCCAAAGCGGGGGCGGACCTGCGTGTCGAGGCCCTCGCGACGGGCCTGGAACATCCGCGATCGATCTATACGCTGCCAAATGGCGACGTGCTGGTGGTGGAATCACGCGGCCCCGGGATCGAACCTTACAGTCGCCCCAAGAACATTGTCATGAACTGGGTGGAATCGATCGTCACCTCCAGCGGCCAGACGACAGGCAGCAACCGAATCACGCTACTGCGTGACACGAATGGCAATGGCAAGCCGGACCTCAGAACCGTCTTCCTCGACCATCTGAATTCCCCGTTCGGCGTGGCGCTGGTGGGCAACGATCTCTATGTCGCCGATACCGATGCCATCTTGCGTTTCCCCTACACCGAAGGCGAAACCAGCATCACGGCGCCCGGAACCGTGCTGACGCCGCTGCCGGGCGGACCGATCGACCATCATTGGACAAAAAGCCTCGTCGCCAGCGAAGATGGCACGAAGCTTTACGTCGGCGTCGGCTCCAACAGCAACATTATGGAGAACGGCCTGGGCGCAGAACTAGACCGCGCGGCGATCTGGGAAGTCGACCGTGCCACCGGTGCCCACAGGATCTTTGCCAGCGGCTTGCGCAACCCGAACGGATTGAGCTGGGAACCGACCAGCCACGCGCTCTGGACCGTGGTGAACGAGCGGGATGAGCTCGGACCCAACCTCGTGCCGGATTACCTGACTTCGGTGAAGGATGGCGGGTTCTACGGCTGGCCCTACAGTTATTACGGGCAGCACCTCGATCCGAGGGTGCAGCCGCAGCGGCCGGACCTGGTGGCGCAGGCCATCGTGCCTGATTACGCGCTCAGCTCGCACGTGGCGCCGCTCGGGTTGGCGTTCGATACCGGACATGGCCTGCCCTCGCGCTATGCCGGCGGGGCATTTGTCGGCGAACACGGCAGTTGGAACCGGCAGATCCTCAACGGCTACAAGGTCGTCTTCATTCCATTCAAGGACGGCAAGCCGAACGGCATTGCCGAAGACGTTGTGACGGGATTCCTCGATGGTGAGGGCCACGCCCGTGGCCGCCCGGTCGCCGTCGCGCTCGACAAGACCGGTGCCCTGCTGATCGCGGACGATGTTGGCAACGCAGTTTGGCGGGTGACGTCTGCTTCGCAGGTGCAAGCCACGATTACGCCGCCCTGAAGCGAGCCGGGTCGGAAATCGGGTCTCTCTCTTGATCTGACCGCCTTGCCGCGCGACCCGGCTCATCAATCGAGCACCCGGTAGTCCTCGGACGCTTCCCGTCGGCTCGCGGCAGCAAGGTCGCGCGCCAGCCGGTCCGCGATGGCGACCCGGTAGTGCAACGAGTCCCAGTAGTTGTCGTCGTTCGCCGTGATCGGGCTTGGCCGCATGAAGTCCACGACCAGCGTGTTCGGTTGCCGCTGGGCCAGCGCTGCGACGCGCCGCTTGCACTCGTCCCACACCGCCGCCGTCGGCGAGTCGGGCGGCCACAGCCGCACATGATTGTAGGGCACGAAGAACAACACCCGCCGGGTGGATGCCGGCAGTTCCGCAAGATCCTCGGCGAGCACCTCAAGCGCCGGATAGCGCCACGAAGCCGGCGGGCCAACGCGCGGTCCGGCCGGAGAGGCGGGGCCGGCCTCCTGCCGCAGATGCTGCGCAACCCTCACCGCGTCGTATTCGCTGTCCGGTGGCACGAAACTCGTATAGCCGTCCCTGCCGTAGGTTGGCGGCTTGACACCGACCAGGATGCCGAACAACTGTCCCGCCTCCTGCACGGCGTACATGTTGAGCATCTCGGCGTAACCCCGCCACGTGTTGCCCCCATACATCCAGGCGGGAAATTCGCGCGGCGTGACCATCTCGAACGTATCGCCGGTCACGCACCAGCGCACATCCAGCCCGACCATCACCACGAGTGGCGCCGGGTGCGCGCGCCGGAACACGTCGAACAGACGCGATTGCTCGTACACCGTGGCATCGTTCATCGCCAGGTTGGCGAAGCGGGCACCGAAGGCCGGGTCAAGCGCGGCGGGCCGCAGCAGGCGGCTGGTGGACGTGCCGAACAGCGCGCTGTCGAAACGGCCGGAGCGTGCCAGCGAGGGAAACGCAAAGCGGGCGTTGCTCGCGACCGGCACGCGATCGAGCGCCGGCGAGAGCGGCAACGTATCGAACGGATCCACCAGCACGACGAACGCGTAGATGATCCCGACCGTGATGGCGGCGGTGCCCACGGCAAGCCGGAAAAACCGGCGCCAGGGGTTGGCCCCTGGGTTGGCTTCTCGGGGTCCCGTCGCCGGCGCCGTCGAATGGCGGAATAATCGCAAGCCTCTGACTCCATCGCCCTGTTGGCACCAATCGAATGAGGGACCGGCCGTCGCGCCGTGAAGCGCCCGCCACCGCTCACCGCCAACGCGCCGATCCCGCGCCAGGCACGCGACATCGCCGACGCAAGCTACCTTTTATACAGGGCAGCCTTTTGCTCACAAAGGGGCACCCTTGCTGACAGGATTTCTAGAACTGAAAATATATGAACACATTAGGCAGACGTCCGCCGACCAGCAGCAGCAGATAGGCCAGCCCGGCGCCCGCCGGCACCGCCAGCCACGGATGCGGGCGCAGCCGCCGCAGCGCCGCCTCCTGGCTGGTGGGTCCCAGCAGCGCGACCGCGGCGCCGCCCGCCAGCACCACGACCTGCTCCTGTTTCAGCGGCAGGCTGCCAATACCGTTCGCGCCTAGCAGCGCCAGCAACCCCTGGCCCGCATGGGTGAAATCAGGCGAACGGAACAGCATCCAACACGCCATGACGAACAACAGCGTCACCGCCCAGCCGACCAAGCGGGGCAGGCGCAGCCCGCGATCGGCCCAGACGTGGTTCACCGCCAGCGCCACGCCATGCAATCCGCCCCAGGCGACGAACGTCCAGTTGGCGCCATGCCACAGCCCACCCAGCAGCATGGTGGCAACCACGTTCACCACCTGGCGCCACGGGCTGCACCGGTTGCCGCCCAGCGGAATATACAGGTAGTCGCGCAGGAAACGGCTGAGCGTCATGTGCCAGCGCCGCCAGAAGTCGCGGATCGAGACCGCGCGATAGGGCGCGTTGAAGTTCATCGGCAGGCGCAGGCCGAACATCAGCGCCAGCCCGATCGCCATGTCGGAATAGCCGGAGAAGTCGAAGAAGATCTGCAACGTGTAGGCGCCGCAGGCGGTCCAGGCCTCGGCGGCGGACAGCGGCCCGGCCAGCGCCTTGGCGAACAGCGGATCGGCCAGTTGGGCCAGCGTGTCGGCCAGCGCCACCTTCTTCGCCACGCCGATGATGAACAGCACGAAGCCGCGCGACAGGTTCTCCCACATCTCGGGGCGCCGCGGACTGGCCGTGAATTGCGGGATGATCTCGTTGTGCCGGACCAGCGGCCCCGCAATAAGCTGCGGGAAGAAGGTCACGAACATGCAGAAGTCGAGGAAGCCGTAGATGTGCCGGTCGCCGCGCTTCAGGTCGATCAGGTAAGAAATCTTCTGGAATACGAAGAAGCTCATGCCCAGCGGCAGGATTAGCTGCCAGGGTTGCCAATTCCCGCCGAACGCCCCGTAGACGGTGCCGCGCAGGAAGTCGGCGTATTTGAACAGGCCCAGCACGGACAGGTTCAGCGCCACGCCGAGCATCGGAATCCACCCGACGCGCACCCGGCCGAACCATTGGGCGATCAGCCAGTTGGCCAGCGTCAGCCCGGCCAGCAGCGGCACGAAGCGGACATCCCACCAGCCGTAGAAACACAGCGACGCGACCACCACCAGCGCCTGCCGCGCCGCCTTGTGCGCCGCCAGCGCGTAGTAGAGCGACAGCACGACCGGCAGGAAGCCGATGATGAAGACCTGCGAGTTGAACAGCATGGTTTGGCTTTGCGCGGCTACCGGAACGAGGGTTTCATGCGCCTCTAATCCAGCACTTCGAGCAATCCCGCCAGCAAGGCGGCGCGCGGCGCCAATTCGCGCCACAGGATATGCTCGTGGCTGGCATGGGCGCCGCCGCCGGGGCAGCCCAGCCCGTCCAGCGTGGGAACGCCCATCGCCGCGGAGAAATTGCCGTCCGACCCGCCGCCGCGGTGCTGCTTGGGCAGGTCCATCCCGAGACCGGCGGCGATCGCCCGCGCCCGCTCGTAGAGCACGGTGATCCCGGTGTCCTCGGCGAACGGCGGACGGTTCATGCCGCCTTCGACCGTGACCGTGCATCCGGGTGTTTGCGCGCGCAGCGCCAGCAAGGCCTGCGACAGGCGCTCCCCGTCCTCTGCCGAGTTCACCCGCAGGTCGATCTCGCAGCCGGCATCGGGCGGGATGACGTTGGGCCGCGAGCCGCCCCAGATCGGCGCCACGTTCAGCGTGATGCCGTGCTCGATGTCCACCATGCCGTGGATCGCCAAAATCTGGTGGGCCAGTTCCACCACCGCCGAGGCGCCCTCCAGGAAACTGACTCCGGCATGGGCGCCGCGCCCTTCAACACCGAGCACGAAGCGGCCCACGCCCTTGCGCGCTGTGACGCAGGCGCCGCCCGCACCGGCCGGTTCGGGGATCAGCACGCAGGCGGCGGTGGCCGCTTCCTGCTCGATCAGCCCACGGCTGGACGGGCTGCCGACCTCCTCGTCCGGGGTCAACAGCAGGGTGATCGGCCGTCTGGTCGGCACCTTTTGCTGCAGAATCGACCGCACCGCGTGGAACGCCACGAAACTGCCCGCCTTCATGTCGAAGATGCCAGGGCCGTAGGCTTTCTCGCCGTCCAGCCGGTATGGCATGACATCCAGCGTGCCGAGCGACCAAACCGTGTCGAGATGCCCGGCGATCACCACCGGCTTGCCCGCGCCGGCGGTGCGGGCGATCAGCATGTCGCCAAAGCCGTCGCGCCCAGGGATGCGGGTCAGCGCGGCGCCCGCCTGCGCCAGATCAGCCTCGGCGCGATCCATGAGGCGGTTGACGGCGGCGGGCTCGGTGGTGGGCGTCTCGATGCGCACCCAGGATTCCAGCTCGGCGAGCAGGTCTTCGGAACGTCCGACGTCGGTCGCTGGCATCCTCTCTCCCCGGTCTTCGCCCATTTTTCGCTGTCTGCGCTGGTTCGGCGGCCTTGTCCACGCCGCGGCCGGGTTGATTTGCCGGCGTGCATCCCGCAGAACGCACGCTCACGTTAACAACGGGATGGAAGCGATGAGCGGGATTTTCTTCGAGGACCTCAAGGTCGGCCAGACAGCAAGCCTCGCCAAGACGATCACCGAGGCCGATATTCTGCTGTTTTCGGCTGTCAGCATGGACACCAACTCCGCCCACCTCGATGAGGAAGCCTCGAAGAAGACGCCGTTCGGCGGGCGCATCGCCCACGGCATGCTGTCGGCCGGCCTGATCAGCGCCGTGCTGGGCACCAGGCTGCCCGGGCCGGGCACGATCTACATGGGCCAGACGCTGCGCTTCAAGGCGCCGGTCAGGATCGGCGACACGGTGACCGCCACCGCCGAGGTCAAGGAACTGAACGCCGAGAAGAAGCGCGCCGTGCTCATCACCACCTGCACCGTCGCGGGCAAGGTGGTGATCGACGGCGAGGCCACGGTCCTGGTTCCCTCGCGCGGCTGATGGAGCTGCTTCGCGACTGGCGGGACCTGCCGCCGGAGGCGCGGGGTGCGACGGTGGCACTCGGCAACTTCGATGGCGTGCATCGCGGCCACGCAAAGGTGGTCCGCGCTGCTCACGTCGCGCGCCCCGACGCCCCGCTCGCGGTGCTGACCTTCGAGCCGCACCCGCGCGAGGTGTTCCGCCCCGACGACCCGCCGATGCGGCTGACGCTGTCGGCGGAGCGGGCGGCGGCACTGGAGCAGTTGGGCGTCGCGATCCTGTACGAACTGCCGTTCAACCACGCGTTCAGCCTGATGCCAGCCGAGGCCTTCGTGTCGGAGGTGCTGCATCAGGGCGTGGGCGCGCGCCACCTGGCCTGCGGGCATGATTTCGCCTTTGGCCATCGCCGCGGCGGTGACACGGCGTTCCTGGCGGCTCGGGCGGAGGCGCTGGGGATGGGGCTGACCCTGGTGCCGCCGGTGACCGACGCCGAGGGCCCGCTGTCCTCGACCCGCATCCGGCGCTACCTGCAGGACGGCTATCCCGAACGGGCGACGGCGGAGCTCGGCCGGCCCTGGACGATCCGCGGCACTGTCGTGCACGGCGACCAGCGGGGGCGGACGATCGGCTTTCCGACCGCCAACATACGGCTGGGGAAGCATCTGGAGCCGGCGCGTGGGGTCTATGCCGTCACGCTGACCCTGCCGGGCGGTGAACTGGGGCACGGCGTGGCCAATATCGGCCGCCGGCCGACGGTGGACGAGCGGACTGAAAGCCTGCTGGAGGTGAACGTCTTCGACTACGCGGGCGACTTGTACGACGCGGAACTATCCGTTGCGCTGCACGCCTTCCTCCGCCCCGAGCAGAAGTTCTCGGGCATCGAGGCGCTGCGCACGCAGATCGCTGAGGACGCCGCGGAGGCACGCCGGCTGCTGACTTTGCTTTAGGACCTTGCGGGCCGCCAAGTGGTTCTCGCTTCAGGGGCATTCGTGCAGGGCATTCTTTTGTGCGGGGGGCGTGCCGGACGGACCGCGTTGTCGTTGGGCTAGCGCCGCGCCGGTTTGTCCCAAACGCGCCAGACATCCACCTTGCGGTTTTCCTTTCAGAGGACTAAGTTGATGAAAGGCAAATGCAAGGGTCGCCAAACACCATGAGCGCCTCGAATATCCACATACTCCACCCGACGTTGCCGCCGCTGGCCGCCTATCTGCGGGTCGGCCATACGGGACAGCACAAGCTGGAAGCCCTGCATGCGGCCAGCAGGCTGGCATTTCGTCGCCTCGTATTTCGACGCTGCCTACGTGCGAGGCCAAGGCGACTTTCTGCGAATGCTCAAGGCAGCAGGCTTTGAAATTGTGCTCGACCTGAATGCGGCTGAGACCGCCGCCCCAGGGCGCTTTGGCTCTGCCGTGAGCAAGCTGCCTTGGGGCAATCCCGACCGGCCGTGGCTGCCCGCTGATTTCGGTCCCGGACGGAATGACGACTTCTGCAAGCGCATGGCGGATTTTGCCGTGCAGAACGCCGCCAATGCCATTCTGTCACCCACGCATATTGTTGGGGACGAAGGCTGGCACACTATCGATCGTTCGTTGTGTGAGCGCCTACGTGTCGAACTCGACCGAGCCGGCGGCCGCAACGTTGCCATAGACTATTCTCTCATCATCGCTGCGCGCGACTTGCGTGAGCCAAGCAGGCGAGCAGCCGCAGTTGACGGCGTGACGGACCTTCCGGTACAAAACGTTTGGCTGCGCGTATCCGGTTTCGGCGCAACAGCAACTGGCGCAGGCACCCGGGCTCTAATTGAGGCCACTAGAAGTCTCCATGATCTAGGGCGACCTCTGGTTATTGACATGGCGGGCGGGTTTGCCGGCCTATCAACCCTCGCATTCGGTGCCGTCGGTGGAATCAGCCACGGCGTCGGGCAGCGGGAAGCGTTTGATCTCGCCGATTGGCGGAAGCCTCGGGGCAAAGGCGGAGGTTCCCCCTCTCGCGCCTATATCCCAGAGCTAGACCGATACCTCGACGAGCAGCAAGCAAGGGCCTTCTTCGCGGCACGTGGCACCGAGGCGAGATTCGCCTGCAACGACACGAACTGCTGTCGTAACGGCGTTGACGACATGGTGGAAAACGGACATGCGCACTTCATTACGCAACGCAGTCGGCAAGTGGAGCAACTTGCCTGCGTTCCAGAGGGACGAAGGGCTGAGCACTTTTTGCTTCATGATCTTGATCCGGCCGTGCGCTCAACCCGCCAGGCCGCGAAGCTGAAGTTTGCCGATGACGGCGTACAGAAGCTAGTGGGCGAAGCAAAGTCTCGGCTAACCCGCCTCCGCGATGCGCTTGGTGCACTGCATGAAGCGGATGCCGGGTCAGCCACGCACGGTCGAGCGCCGGCCTTCAGAGGCGGCCACGGGAGCGGCGGCAAGATCACGGCCATAATGGGCAGGGTACCATGAGCGGTGCCGTCGCCAGGATCGTCGAGGATCTCCGTACGCGCGGCGGGATCAAGGGCTCCGATCTGGCAAACATCACCGACGTATCTCCGGCGACAGTCTCTCGATGGGCGGCCGGAAAGGCATCGCCCCACCCGAAGACGCAGCTCGTCATTTCGGACCTTCGCTACGTCGTCGACCGTCTGGCGGAGTTCTACAGCCCGGAAGAGACGCGGATTTGGCTGTACGCCAAGCATCCACTGATGGATGGTGCGCGGGCGATCGATTTGATCCACGGCGGCGACGCGGACAGGGTGCTGGCCGTCATCGAGAGTCTCGCCGACGGAAGCTACACCTAGACATGGCCGGCATCGGTCGGCGTCATGACAGGGTGCTGCTCGATGCCCTTGAAGCGGCTCACTCCGAAGCCTTCGGGGGTACCGTGTGGCGCGTCACTTATCATGGACGCGATCCGTTGCGGGGCTCCGCAGCCGGCGGACGATGGAGCCCACCAGGTGAATTCGAGGTATTGTACACGAGCTTGGAATCCACTGGGGCGGTTGCAGAGATCGGATTCCGCCTTTCCCTGGAACCGGTTTGGCCAAGCCGAGCCCAGCACGATCTCCATCGTATCACCGCACAAACCCAGAACACCCTCCGTTTCGCGGATGTCAGAGCGCTGGAGCCGTTGGGGATCGACCCGGGTCGTTACACGTCGTTCGACTACGCGGCCACGCAGGCTGTTGCGGCCGCTGCGCATTTCCTCGAATTTGACGGGCTGATCGTCCCGAGCGCGAGGTCCCAAGAACTCAACCTCGTCGTCTTTTTGGAGCGGCTGGGTGCGGATCACGTCTTGCGGGTGGATGCCACCGACGCCGTGGATTGGAACGCTTGGAGGTCAAGGCCTCGGTGAAACTTCGGCTGGGTAGGTCGGGTCGCTTTGACGATGGCGGATAACCTGTTCGCTCGCGCCTGTAACGCAACAAACCACCCGGCCGCGCCCGGGTGGCTTGTCACTCTACGAAGCGACCAGCCTAGCTCCCGCTGTGACCGCCGTGGCTATGCTGCCCGCCTTTGCGGCCGGCTTCCGAGGCCTTCTCGCGGTCCTGGGCGAAATTGCCCGGATTGTGCTCCGCACCACCGCCGCCATGGCTGTGCTGTCCGCCCTTGCGGCCGGCTTCGGATGCCTTTTCGCGATCCTGCGCGAAGTTGCCAGGATTATGTTCCGCACCACCGCCGCCGTGGCTATGCTGACCGCCCTTGCGCCCAGCCTCCGCGGCCTTCTCGCGGTCCTCGGCGAAATTGCCCGGGTTGCCGCTGTGTTGACGCTCTGCCATTCGTTTCCATCCCTCGGTTCAAAGGAACGACGGACCCCTTGACCCGTCGCTCCCTGAACGGCACCCGCCGCCGACGGTTGTGTTCAAATATGTCGTGAGGTCGGAGGGCACGCCCGACTGCAATGAGTGCGAGTCAGGCCGATGCGGGTCGCGACGAAAGGTCCTGGTCGCCCATCTGCGCCCATCTGCGTGGCCGCGGGGATGTGGCGATTAGCACCGACGCCATCATGGCACTGACGCGCGGCGAATCCTGACGCGATCGCCTTTGGCCCCCCGCGCAACGCCGCCCACCCGCTCCCCTCGCCTTGTGCTTGACGCCCCGCGGGCCGGCTTCGCATAGTCGTCGGTATGGCAGCGGTGTATAGGCAGGCGCGAATTCCTGGCCCGGTGGCTCGCTGAGCCGCCGGGATCAACGATTCGAACGCGACTGATACCTTCGGCGGCCGACGCCGCCGGACTTGCCCACACGGGATTGCCATGAACGACGCCACCGAACCGCAGCGCGACTACCGCGACACCGTCTTCCTGCCGCAGACGGGGTTCCCCATGCGCGGGGACCTGCCCAAGAAAGAGCCGCAGATCCTCGCCCGCTGGGACGCGGCGAACCTGTGGCGGACGCTGCGCGCCGAGTCCAAGGGCCGCCCGATGTTCATCCTGCATGACGGGCCGCCCTACGCGAACGGCAATATTCATATCGGCACGGCGCTGAACAAGATCCTGAAGGACGTGATCAACCGCACCCGCCAGATGGCCGGCTATGACGCCGACTACATCCCCGGCTGGGACTGTCACGGCCTGCCGATCGAATGGAAGATCGAGGAACAGTACCGCGCCGCCGGCAAGGACAAGGACGCCGTGCCGGTGCTGCAATTCCGCGCCGAGTGCCGCGCCTATGCCGAGCACTGGATGGGCGTGCAGGCGGCCGAATTCCGCCGGCTCGGCGTCGAGGGCGCCTGGGCCGAGCGCTACGCCACCATGGATCGCGCGTCCGAAGCGGCAATCGCCAACGAAATCTGCAAGTTCCTGCTGAACGGCGCGCTGTATCGCGGCCTGCGTCCGGTGATGTGGTCGCCGGTGGAAAAGACCGCACTGGCCGAAGCCGAGATCGAATATTACGACCACACCAGCACCACGATCTGGGTACGCTTCCCGGTCGTCAGCGCCCCGGCGCCGGACCTGGTCGGCGCCTCGGTGGTGATCTGGACCACGACCCCTTGGACCATGCCGGGCAACCGCGCCCTCGCCGCCGGGGAAGACTTTGACTACGCGCTGGTCCATGTCGATGACGTCGCGGAAGGCTCGCGCGCCCGGGTGGGCGAGCGGCTGCTGATCGCGCTCGACCTGCTGCCGCAGGTCTGCACCGACACCGGCATCGCCGTGCACCACGTGGTTCGCGTGGTGAAGGGGAAGGGCCTCGTCGGCACGATCTGCGCCCATCCGCTGCGCGGGCAGGGCTACGAACAAGACACGCCGCTGCTGTTTGGCGAATTCGTCACCACGGAGGCCGGCACCGGCTTCGTCCACATCGCGCCCGGCCATGGCGAGGAGGATTTCGACCTCGGCCGCAGGAACGGCATCGAGGTGCCGGAGACGGTCGGCGATGACGGCACCTACAACGCCTGGGTGCCTCTGTTCGCCGGGCTGCATGTCTACAAGGCCGCCGACCCGGTCTGCGCCGCGCTTGATCAGGCGGGGGCGCTGCTGGCGCGCGGCAAGCTGGTGCACTCCTACCCGCATTCCTGGCGCTCCAAGGCGCCGCTGATCTTCCGCGCCACGCCGCAATGGTTCATCCGCATGGACGGGCCGGAGCACATCCGGGACAAGGCGCTGGCCGCGATCGCTGCCACGCACTTCGTGCCTGACCAGGGGCGCAACCGCATCGGCTCCATGATCGCCGCGCGCCCCGACTGGTGCATCAGCCGCCAGCGCGCCTGGGGCGTGCCAATCACCGTGTTCGTCGAAAAGCGCACCGGGGAGCCGCTGCGCGACCCCGGCGTGGTTGCCCGCATCGTCGCCGCCTTCGAGCAGGAGGGTGCGGATGCCTGGTACGCGTCCCCGCCGGAGCGCTTTCTGGGGCCAGACCGCAATCCGGACGACTACGAGCAGGTGATGGACATCGTGGACGTCTGGTTCGAGTCCGGCTCGACCCATGCCTTCGTGCTGGAGGGCCGGCACCTGCCCTGGCCGGCCGACCTGTACCTGGAAGGCTCCGACCAGCACCGCGGCTGGTTCCATTCCTCGCTGCTGGAATCGGTCGGCACGCGGGGCGTGGCGCCGTTCAAGGCGATCCTCACCCACGGCTTTGTCATGGATGAGCAGGGCCGGAAGATGTCCAAGTCGCTCGGCAACGTCACCGCGCCGCAGGAGGTCGCGGACAAATACGGCGCCGACATCCTGCGGCTGTGGGTCATGATGTCCGACACCAGCGAGGATCTGCGCATCGGCCCGGAAATCCTGAAGCAGCAGGCGGAGCTGTACCGCCGGCTGCGCAACACGCTGCGCTGGCTGCTGGGCAGCCTCGCCGGCTTCACCGACGCCGAAGGGGTGCCCGAGGCCGAGATGCCGGAGCTGGAACGCTGGGTGCTGCACCGGCTGACCGAGCTGGACGCGCGCATCCGCGCCGCGGTGGAGAGCTACGACTGGACCGGTGTCTATCCCGAGCTGCACAATTTCTGCTCGACCGACCTGTCCGCGTTCTATTTCGACATCCGCAAGGACGCGGTCTACTGCGACCGGCCGGACAGCCTGCGCCGCCGGGCGGCGCGCACGGTGCTGGACCATCTGCACCGCTGCCTGACCACATGGCTGGCGCCGGTGCTGTGCTTCACCGCCGAGGAAGCCTGGGGCGCGCGATTCGCCGACTCGGGTGTTGGCGCCCCGGGCAGCGTGCATCTGGCGTTGTTCCCCACCCTGCCCGCGACCTGGCGAGACGATGCCCTGGCCGCGCGGTGGGAGGCGATCCGCGCCATCCGCCGCCGCATCACCGTTCCGCTCGAAGATGCGCGGCGCGGCGGCACGCTGGGGTCGTCGCTGCAGGCGGCCGTCTCGCTGCCGCTCAGCCCGGAGCACGCGGCGCTGCTGACCGACGACGAATGGGCCGAGATCGCGATCGTCTCCGCGGTGCAAACCGTGCCGGACCCGGACGAGCCGCCCGCGATCATCACGGCCGCACCCGGTGCCAAATGCGCCCGCTGCTGGCGGGTGCTGCCGGAGGTCGGCAGCCAGCCCGGGCACCCGACGCTGTGCGCCCGCTGCGCCGACGCGGTCGAGTCGGGCCTCGTGTGCCGGCCCGCCGCGTGAGCCGCAACGGCCTGACCGCACTGGGAGTGCTCACCGGCCTGATCGTGCTGGTGGCGGACCAGGCCAGCAAATGGTGGGTGCTGGACGGGCTCGACCTGCCGGAAATCCGCCAAATCGTGCTGCTGCCGGTGCTGAACCTGACCATGGTGTGGAACCGCGGCGTGACCTTCGGCCTGCTGACCGGCTTCGGGACCTGGGGGAACATCGCGCTGGCCGGCGTGGCGCTGGCGGTGGTGGCGGCGCTTGCGGTCTGGCTGCGGCGTGCCGAGCGCCCGCTGGTGGCGGTGGCGGTGGGCGCCATCGCCGGTGGCGCGATCAGCAACGTGGTGGACCGGGTGCGTTTCGGCGCCGTGGTGGACTTCATCGACGCCCATGCCGCGACTCCGTGGGGCGACTTACACTGGTATGTGTTCAACTTGGCCGACGCGTCGATCGTTTGCGGCGTCGCGGCCCTGGTGCTCGACAGCCTGTGGGGCGGTCACCCGGTCAAGTCCAGGACGGAAGACGCTTCCGCTGGCTGACGTTGCTTGGTAAGGAGGCGCGCCATGGCAGCATCACAGTTTCGTTCCATTTCCATTCTCTTGTTGGCCGGTACGGCGCTTGCCCTGTCCGCGTGCGGCAGCAACCTGTCCCGCACCTTCGGGCTGACGCGCGATGCGCCGGACGAGTTCACCGTGACGACCCGTGCGCCGCTGTCGATGCCGCCGGACTTCACGCTGCGCCCGCCACGCCCTGGGGCCGAGCGGCCGCAGGAGCTGTCCACCAGCCGTCAGGCGGAGGAAGCGCTGGTGCCGGAGAGCGCCATGGCCAGCCAGCAGGCGGCCGGGGGTGTGACCCCAGGCCAGCAGGCGCTGGTGCAGGCGGCCGGGCCGGCGGCCCCAGGCAACGTTCGCAGCCAGGTGGACGAAGCCGCGCTGGACTCGCCGAAGCCCGGATTCGTCGATGAGCTGCTGTTCTGGCGCAGCCCCGCGCCGCCTGGAACCGTGATCGACCCGGAGAAGGAGTCGCAGCGCTTGCGGGAGAACGCGGCGCTCGGCCAGGGACCGGAGGTTGGCGACACGCCGATCATCCAGCCGCGCAAGAAGGGCTGGCTTGAAGGAATCCTCTGACCGATTCAGCCGGAACGGCTCCGCGTTTCCACAGGGGCTTCCCCGCAGGGTGCTTCCGGCGCCGTGCCGACGCATGACCCTATCTCCGACCATACGCCATTGGCTCCCGGGGGAATCCGATTGAGCAACCAATCGGGCCGGCGTAATGTGCCTTTCCGCTGTTGGTGCTGAAGCGTACGTCTAAAAACAGCGTTCGTCCCTCGGCTCGCGTCACCGGGAGGTCATGGTGCGGCTTGAAGACGGCTCACCGTCGGCCGGCAACCCGTCATCCGCTCCGGCCCCGGAGGCACTGTATGACGCTGGCGCCGTGGACACGCTGGGGACGTCCCACGCCAACAGCCGCGACCGCTTGTTGGTTTATTGCCTTTGCGCGAGCCTGGTGGCGCTCACCCTGCTCGCCCTGCCGATCGCCAATGTGCGGTTGCTGCGGCTGCCGGCCATGGTGCCGTTCCAGGCCGGCCTGATCATCGCCATCGATGGCATCACCGCGCTGCTGCTGTTCAGCCAGTTCCGGTTGCTGCACCTGGCCTCGCTGCTGATCCTCGGCGCAACCTACCTGTTCAGTGCCGCAATCGCGCTGACGCAGTTCCTGACGTTTCCGGGCGCCGTGGTGGCCGCAGACCGCATACCGGAGACCAGCCCCTGGCTATGGACCGTGTGGCATGGCGGCTTCGTGCTCTGGGCGCTCGGTTATCTTCTGGTGGTCTCGCGCGGGGACGCCGTCGTCGCACACGCGGGTCCCGCAACGATCGCGGCCGTCGGCGCGGTGCTGGCCGCCGTGGCTGCGGTCACTGCGGCGTTCATCCTTGGGCACGAGCGTCTGCCGGCGTTCTTCAGCGCCGGCGACCGAGGATACACCACCGCTCTTTGGTTCAGGCTGCTGGTGGTTGCGGAACTGGCCTTCGGCATTGCCGTTTCCGGAGGGCTGCTGTGGTCGCGGAGCCGGCAGACGAAGTTGCAACTTTGGCTCGGCCTGTCGCTCGTTGCCAGCGTCTGCGAGGTATTTTGCACCGCGGTGCTGACCGAGCGGTATACCGTCTATTGGTATTTCGCCCGCGCCAACATGATGGTCGCGTCCTGCGTGGTGCTGTCCCTGCTGCTGTTCAGGATCAGCCGGCTGTACCGCCGGCTGGTCGCCGCACTGACCGCGCTGACCGTCGCCAACCGCACCCTTGAAAGCCGCGTTGCCGAGCGCACCGCGGCCCTGGCCGGCTCCCTGGCCGAGAAGGACAAGGCGCTGGTCGAACGTGACCTGCTGCTGCGCGAGGTCTACCACCGGGTGAAGAACAATCTGCAGCTTGTCGAGGCGATGATGGCGATGCAGTCGTCGCGGCTGGAGGATGCAGCGGCACAGGACGCGTTCTGGGCGACGCGGCGGCGACTGAACGCGCTTGGGCTTGTTCACCAACAGTTGATGCAGGCGCCGGACCTCGCGACGATTCGGCTCGACCGGTTCGTCGCTGAGCTGTGCGACACGCTCACCTTCGCGACCGATGTGCGGGAACGCGGCATCGCCGTTTCGCTGTCCGCCGAGCCGGTGGCGGCCGATCTCGATTTTGCCATTCCGTTCGGGCTGCTGTTCAACGAACTGCTCTCGAACGCGTTCAAGCATGCGTTCCCGACCGGCGGCGGAACCGTCAGCGTCGAACTCTACCAGCGAGCGGGGTGTGGCATCGACGCAGTGATCCAGGATGACGGCACCGGCGGGGGCGTGGCGCCGGCCGCACGACCTGACGGGACCGGACGTCGCATCGTGTCGGCCCTGGTTCGGCAGCTCGGCGGCGAAATGAGCGCGTCCGTCGCGGCGGAAGGCGGCACACGCGTGGCTTTGCGCTTCCCTCGCGACGTACGAAAGGCCGCGGCGTGAAGCGTCGCGCCGTCATCGTCGAGGACGAAGTTCTCGTCGCCCTGTATCTGGAAGACGTTCTCATCGATCTCGGCTGGGAGGTTTGCGGGACGGCAACCAGCGCCGATGCGGCGGTGGCGACCGTGCTGGCGCAGCATCCCACGCTGGTGCTGATGGACGTGCGGCTGAAGGGCGTGGGTGACGGCGTGGACGCGGCGCACCGAATCCGTGGCGGCACCGCGTGCCCGATCATCTTTATCACGGGCAGCAGCGAGCCAAAGACGCTGGCGCGCATTCAGCAGGTTTCCGGCGCGACGGTGCTGATCAAGCCGATACTGGCGGACCAACTGCGGTGCGCGATCGAGGATGTGATGGGCGGCGCGGGGGGGTGAACGTCTGAAGCCGCCGCGACAGCCTTCATCGCCTGGAAACTGCGGGCTTTGGCCCCGGTCTCGCCAACGGTGCAACTGGAGCTTCCGCCGATCGGAAAGCGATCCGTCCGCCGGATACCCTGCGCGAAAAGAGAACAGCGCGCCAAAAGCAAGAACGGGCGGAGCCGTATGGCCCCGCCCGTCCCGAACAGTCAGAAGCGCTTTCGCGTTTCTTACTTCACCACCGTCTTGGCGGGGCCTTCGATCCAGTTGAACTTCGGCTGGCTCAGAACAGCAACGTGCACCAGGATCGCAACGATGAGCGCCGCGCCCCAAATCAGGGGGAGGGCCTTCGCCGGGCTAAGGACAAGCCAGATCTTGTAGTCGTCAGCGGGATTCGCCATGGGAATAACTCCTTAAACCGAGATTACGAGATTAGTACCAGGGCTTCCAGAACCACACGCCGGCATGCGCCAGGGCGGCGATCAGCAGGAACGCGGAGAAGGTGGTGGTGAACTGGCCGTGGAACTCACGGGCTTCGGCGTCGGTGAGACCCGACAGAGCGGCGTCAGCCATAGGTTTACCCTCCAAAAAGAAACATTTAGCCGTTACCGCGACGACCTCGCGGTGGGGTTTTATCGCGACCAGAGTGCCGCGACCAACTCTTCACCCAGACCTGACGGAACGGGTTGTTAGTTCGTTACTTGGTGCTATTGTTGCCGCTTGCACGGCGAGATCCGCTTCCGGCACCGGGAACCAACCTGGGGAACTCCCCGTTCGGTCCGGTAGGCCTGCGTAACTTAGCTGGCTGGTGGCGCCCTCCGCGTTCTCTGTGGTCAACCTACATTGACGGAATTTAATGTCAAGCACCTTTCTCACAGGCTCTTGAGAGATTTTTACGGGGCCGCCGAACCGCCATTTTGCCCGCAATCCCGGCTCTTTTCCGGTTTTTGGGATGCCGGGGTCGCGCCGGCCCGCGCGCTGGCCGCCAGCGCTATCCGAAAAAAATTACACGGCGCGGCAGCGACCACTCGCCCCTTGGAGCGCACGGATCGACGGGCGGGAACCGGGTCGTGGGCCCGCCGCAATCATATCGCGTCAGGCGATACCGAAACGAGGAAGCAACGTGTTTCAGCGGGCTGTCGCTGGCATCCTCGGCCGGGGATCGGACCAGCGCGGTATCCGCCTGTCCCCATCAACTTGAAGCGCTCCCCCCTTCCGCCCTACGCGACCGCCCGCCGACGCGGTAGGATGGCGCCATGTCAGCCAATGCCCTGAACGCCGCGTTCCAGCGGCTCGCCGATCTCGCCGCCCGCCCGGACGGGCGGCGGATCACCCCCCTGTTCGACGCCGATCCCGCGCGCGCGCACCGGTTCAGCGCATCGCTCGACGATCTGACGCTCGATTTCTCCAAATCCGCGATCGACGACGCGGCGCTGGAGGCGCTGTTCGCGCTCGCCACAACGGCGGACCTGGACGGCTTCCGCCGCCGCCTGTTCGCCGGAGAGGCGGTGAACGTCACCGAGCACCGCGCCGCCATGCACATGGCGCTGCGGGCGCCGGCCGATTCGGGGCTGCGCGCGGCGTTGCCCGGCGGCTGGGAGGACGCCGCCAAGGATGCCGGCGCCGAGCGCGACCGCATGCAGAAATTCGTCGCCGCGGTCCACGACGGCGCGCTGCGCGGCGCCACCGGGGAAACCTTCAACGCCGTGGTCAATGTCGGCATCGGCGGCTCCGATCTTGGACCGCGAATGGTGGTGCTGGCGCTGACCATCGGCCGCACTGACGCGCGCATGGAGGCGCGCTTCTTGTCCAACGTGGACGGCCACGACTTCCTGGACGCGATCAAGGGGCTGGACCCCGCGCGCACGCTGGTGCTGGTCGCCTCCAAGACCTTCACCACGCTGGAGACCATGAGCAACGCCCAGGCGATGCGCGGCTGGATCGCCGGCGCGCTCGGTGAGGCCGCGGTGCCGAAGCACTTCGCTGCCCTGTCCACCAACCTGAAGGCGGTCGCGCAGTTCGGCATCACCGAGGCGCAGACCTTCGGCTTCCGCGATTGGGTGGGCGGGCGCTACTCGCTGTGGTCGGCGATCGGGCTGTCGATCCCGCTGGCGGTGGGCTGGGACAAATTCCAGGCGCTGTTGGACGGCGCCTGGGCGATGGACTGCCACTTCCGCGACACGCCGCTGCACCAGAACCTGCCGGTGTTGCTGGCGCTGGCCGGAATCTGGAACGTCAATGCGCTCGGCGCCGCGACCCAGTGCGTGCTGGCCTATGACCAGCGGCTGCTACGCTTCCCCGCCTTCCTGCAGCAGCTTGAAATGGAGAGCAACGGCAAGCACGTCACGCTGGCCGGCGCGCCAACCGGGCACGACACCTGCCCGGTGGTGTTCGGTGAGCCCGGCACCAACGCGCAGCACAGCTTCATGCAGCTCGTGCATCAGGGGACGCGCGTGGTCCCGGTGGACTTCATCCTGGCCGCGGTGCCCGACCACGACCGGCCGGAGGCGCATCGCGCGCTCGCCGCCAACGCCTTCGCCCAGGCCGAGGCGCTGCTGCGCGGCCGCAGCGAAGCCGACATCCGCTCCGAGATGGCGGCCAAGGGCGCCAGCCAGGCGGACATCCACGCGGTCGCGCCAGCCCGGGTGTGCGTCGGCGAACGGCCGTCCAACACCATCCTGTTCCGCCACCTGGACGCGTTCAGCCTGGGCCGGCTGATCGCGCTGTACGAGCACAAGGTCGCGGTGCAAGGTTGCCTGTGGGGCATCGACAGCTTCGACCAGTGGGGTGTGGAGCTGGGCAAGCAGCTTGCCGGCGGCATCCTGCCGGAGCTGGAACCGGGCACCGTGCCCGGCGCGCATGACGGCTCCACCACCGGGCTGATCACACGCTTCCGGACACTCCGCGGCGAGACCTGATGGGCGCAATCCGCGTCCTGCCCTCCGCCGTCGTCAACCGCATCGCCGCCGGCGAGGTCATCGAGCGGCCGGCGGCGGCGGTAAAGGAGCTGGTGGAAAACGCGCTGGATGCCGGCGCCACGCGGATCGTAGTGGCGCTGGCCGGCGGCGGGATCGACCGGATCGAGGTCGCCGACGACGGCATCGGCATGACGGCGGACGAGCTGGCACTGGCGGTGCTGCGCCATGCCACCTCCAAGCTGGCTGACGACGATCTCGTGCGAATCGCCACGCTGGGGTTCCGTGGCGAGGCGTTGCCCTCGATCGGCGCGGCGGCACGGCTGGCTATTACCTCCCGGCCGCGCGGCGAGGCGCACGCCAATGCCGTGCGGGTGGATGGAGGCGAGGTCTCCGACGTGGTGCCGGCCGCGGGGGCGCCCGGCACGCGCGTGGTGGTCAGCGACCTGTTCTTCGCCACACCCGCGCGCCGAAAATTCCTGAAGGTGCCGCGCACCGAGGCGGAGCACGCCGAAGCGGCGGTGCGGCGGCTGGCGATGGCCGCGCCCGGCGTGGCGTTCCGGCTGGAGGCCGACGGGCGCGTGGTGTTCGACCTGCCGGCACAGGACCGCGCGGCTCGGGTGGCTGCGCTGCTCGGACCGGAGGCGGCGGGCTCCCTGCTGGTGGTGGACGCAGAGCGCGGGGCGATGAGGCTGTCGGGATTCGCTGCCTCGCCGGCGGTGACGCGCGCGACGGGGGCGGCGCAGGCGCTGACGGTGAACGGGCGCCCGGTGGCCGACCCGGTGCTGAAGGCCGCGGTGCGCGTTGGCTATCGCGATGTGATCGCCGCCGGACGGCATCCGGTGGTGGCGCTGTATCTGGACCTGCCGCCGGAGGAGCTGGACGTGAACGTCCACCCGGCCAAGACCGAGCTGCGGTTTCGCGATTCCGCGTCGGTGCGGGCGCTGGTGATCGGCAGCCTCGGGCGCGTGCTGGCTGGGGGTGCGACGGGGGCGCCGTCCGCGCCGTTTCGCGCGCCGGCATTGCAGCTTGTGCACAGCCGGCCTCCCTCCGGCTTCCGCATGCCGTTGCCTGGCATGGCCGAGGCGCAGCTTGCCTTCGACGCCGGACCGGCGGCCCGGATGCTGTCGGCGGCGGAGCCTTCACCCGACGAGGGCAGCCGGTTCCCGCTGGGCGCCCCGGTCGCGCAGGTGCTGGACACCTACATTATCGCCGTGGCGGCGGATGGCGCGCTGGTGCTGGTCGATCAGCACGCCGCGCACGAGCGCCTGACGCACGAAGCGCTGCGCGCCCAGATGCTGGATGGCGGCGTGCGCAGCCAGCCGCTGCTGCTGCCCGCGGTGGTCGAGTTGCCGCCCGCCGACGCCGCGCGGCTGCTGACGCGGGGCGAGGCGCTTGGCCGGCTGGGGTTGGAAATCGAGGCGTTCGGCCCGGGCGCCGTGTTGGTGCGCGCCCTGCCCGCCACGCTCGGCGCGCCCGAGCCCGCGCCGCTGCTGCGCGACCTGGCCGACGAGCTGGCCGAATGGGACGAAACCACAGCGTTGGACTCGCGGCTCGATGCGGTGATCGCGCGGCTTGCCTGCCACGGCAGCATCCGCGCCGGGCGGCGGCTGGCGCAGCCGGAGATGGCGGCGCTGCTGCGGCAGATGGAGGCGACGCCGCGCGCCGCCACCTGCAGCCATGGGCGGCCGACATTTGTGCGGCTGTCGCGCACCGAGATCGAGGCGCTGTTCGGGCGGCGGTAAGCGGCTGGCGGGCCTGCGATGCGCCTGCCGACGGGCGGCCCCTCGCGTTCAGGCCGCACCCGCGATATAATGACTTCGGATCGATTTCACAGCGGGTTGCGGAGACTTCGGTGCTGACGACGTGAATTGCGGTAAAACCATCGGCTTCGCGCGGCTCCGCCCACCGTGACCGTGCCGGCATCGCTCGACCCGGCCCCAGCAGGTATATCTGGCATGTCCTTGGTAAACTTCTGGCGGGTTCGACGCTACGTCGCCATCGCAAGGCCGGATCATTGGGTGAAGAACATCTTTCTGTTCCCCGGCACTGCGGCTGCTCTTGTCGTGGCGCCGCAAGGAATTCAACTGCGGATCGTGGCCGATCTGCTGCTCGGTCTCATAAGCCTATGCCTGCTCGCTTCCGCAAATTACACGATAAACGAGTATCTCGATGCGCAGTATGATCGGTTTCATCCGTTAAAGAACCAGCGTCCCGGCGCCCAGGGGTTGCTGGATGTCCGCCTCGTTTCGGTGCAATACTTCCTGCTGGGCAGCGTTGGCTTGGTATTGGCCTGGCAAATCAACCTTCCATTTTTCTGGACGAGCGTCTGGCTGCTCCTGATGGGGCTGATCTATAACGTCCCGCCGATCCGAACGAAGGACAAGGCGTATATTGACGTACTTTCGGAATCCGTCAATAATCCAATTCGATTTTTGATGGGCTGGTTCTTGGTGGCGCCAAATTATCTGCCGCCAGCAAGCGCGCTGCTTGCCTACTGGATGGGCGGCGCTTTCCTGATGGGTGTGAAGCGCTATTCCGAGTACCGTGCCATCGACAACCCTTCGCGCGCGGCTAAGTATCGGCGATCTTTCGGGCAATATACCGAGAAAAACCTGTTGCTGTCATCCTTCTTTTTCGCACTTTGTTCTGGGCTCTTCCTTGGGATATTCCTGATAAAGTACAGGGTCGAGCTTTTGCTGACGTTTCCGCTGTTCGCGGCGCTTTTTACGTGGTACCTGGCCATCGGAATCAGAAATGAATCGGCAGCCCAGGCGCCCGAAAAGCTATATCATGAAGTGGCCTTCTTGGCTTTTGCCGTTTTTACATTTTTCTTCAGCGTGGCGTTGTTCTTCGTGGATATTCCGTTTCTACGAGGATTCATGGAGCCACATTTGATACCGATCGCCTCCGGCAAGCCGTGATGCAGGAACCGGCCCTCGGCAAGCGCCGAACCGCCGCGTGGCCCGGACTGGCGGCCCTGGTTGCGGTGTCTTTGTTGATTGCGCTGGCGCTCGTCACGTGGCTCGTTCTGGACCCGCTCAAGTATGAGATTGCGGGGTTGATCCGGCAATCCAGCGGCGCGGGTATCGGCGCGATCGCCGGCGCCGCCGCAACCGGTCTCCACCCGCTGCAGATCTCGGTCGTTCTGGCGGCAGGCGGTCTCGGCGGCCTGCTGTGTTTTCTGGAATGGAAGACCGAAGCGATCTCGACGATCCTGCGCCAGGCCGGACGGCCAGCCGACCTGCTGTTCGTGGCGGCTTTGTGTTGGCTTGGACACAGCTATCTCATGCCGGGTCATCTGCTGATGGGTGATCTCGGCAACCATATCGCCTTGGCGTCGGCACGCATCGATGCCGTGCTGGCGGGACAATCCGCCTATTGGACCAACTTCCAAGCGCTCGGGCAGCCACTGTCGAGCTTTTATGCTCCGACGACATTCTGGCCGATCACCTGGATCGGTTTGGCGGTGCAGGACCCAACGCTTGCGACGAAACTGTTCCTGTTCGGCACACACGTCGCTTCGGGCCTGACCGCCTTCGCGCTGGCGCGCACCCTGTGGGGGAGCCGGACGGCCGCGTTCGTGACTGGTCTCGGCTATGCGGGGTCATTTGCCCACCTGCATCTGATCCTCTACCGGGGAACCGTGCCACAGGCTCTGTCGGTGGCCGTCCTGCCGCTGGCGCTGCTGTTTCTGCATCGCGTGCTGGTGGGACGCGGACATATCACGCCGGCCTGGCTTGGACTGATCCTCGCCGCAGGCCTGCTGCTGGCGAACTACCTTCCGTTTGGGGTCGCTGCCGGGTTGTTCCTGGGCCTCTACGCGCTGGCCTTCCTGGCGACCGGCGGGGCGGCGTGGCGGCGGCTCGGACCATTGGTGTCCGCGGGTCTTGCTGCTTGCGCCCTCGCGGGTTTTGTTCTGGTGCCGGCACTGCTCGCCAGCAGCGGCAATGACAAACTGTCCGGCGAGCGCCTGTTATATTTCGGCCTGCCGAGCGTATCCTACCTCGACCATCTGCTGATGTGGCGAGCGTGGCGCACAAATTTCGGGCACGATTCGTCCGCATATCTCGGCCTCGTGCTGGTCGTTCTGGCCGTCTTCGGCGTTTGGTCCGCCCTGCGCAATCGCGTGTACGTGGGGCTGCGCCGACCCGCCGTGATCCTGGCGGGGCTGCTCGTCCTGTCGCTGTTCCTGCGGGGAGATTACCTGCGGATCGCGGTATTTTCGTTGTTCTTCGCCGCGACGCTGGCCGGCCTGGGAGCGGCGGTCCTGCTCCGGCAGCTTGGACACCGACGTTGGGTGCCGGCCATCGTCATCGGCCTGTTGCTGCTGGATCTTGGGTCTACGTCGATACAGCCCCTCGGGCGCGCCGATCTGGGCGCAATCGATCAAGCGGCGCGATATCTCGCCGCTCAGCGGCCGCCCACGCGGACGCTGGAGGGCGGAGTCAAAGCCGGACGCTTCGTCGCCATGCGCGGCGAGGGCGCCGGGGTGCTGCAGCTTTACCCAGCTGAGTTTGTCGTCGGCGGCTACAGCCAGTTGGCCGGGCCCGCGAGTGTCTACGGCGAGTTGGCCGGTCGCCTGGTCGAGAGCGATCTGGCCGAGCAGGGCGCCCTCCAGGAGGATACGCGCACGCTGCTGTGCCTGCTGAGAGTCTCCCGCATCGTTGCCGTGGATCGCACCACGATGGGAATGCCGACCGCGATTCGCGGCACGGAACCGGAAGGGCCGCTTGGACTTGTGTTGCGCCCGGCTTGTTCATACCAGGTCGTCTTTGCGCCTGCCCTGGCGGCAATCGGCGACCGCGGGCTGACACCGATACTGCCGGACGAGGCCGATGCCCCGGCGTTCAGCGAGACCCTGCGCCAGCCACGTGCCGTGCTGAAGCGGATTGCAACGGCGATGGAGCTGGACGCTGGAGCTGGGTTGGCCGCTCGAATTCCGGTCCGCGCGCTTGCCGGATCGGTGGAAAGTCCCGCGCCGATCGGTCAGCCCCCGACTGTCGATCAATACGATGTCACGTTGGACACCGTGCGGGTCAGCCTCAGTTCGGCAAACCCTGGCTTTGTGCGGCTAAGCCACGCCTGGTACCCCAACCTTCAAGCCACGATCAATGGCGAGACTGTGGCGATCCTGCCTGATGCGATGGGTTTCGTGGTCGTGCCGATATCGGCGGGACTATCCCGGATCGAGCTTCAGCCAGGCCGTGAACCAGGCGCCGCCGCAGGATGGGGGGTCTCGGCGGCGGCGACTCTGCTGCTGCTGGCAGCGCTTGGCGTAAAGCTGTGGCGCCGCCGCGTTCCTGCCGCGTCTAGCCAGACGTCTCGGCCTGGGCAGCGGTTACGACTTCGACGCGCACCGTAATGAGACCGCCCCTGCCAACGCCAAGCTCCCTGGCGGCACCTTCGCTCAGATCCACGATCCTGCCCCTGACGTAAGGACCGCGATCATTGACCTCCAGGGAGACGTGCTTCCCGCTGGCGATGTCGGTCACCTTGACCATCGACCCCAAGGGAAGGGTCCGGTGCGCGCAGGTCATCGCTTGCGGATCGAAACGTTCTCCGTTGGCCGTCAGCAGGCCGGCGTGTCTGCGACCGTACCAAGAGGCTGTCCCGACTTGAACCAACGAATGAGACGCCTGACGCAATGCGGCGCGATTCTTGTAGATGGGGCCGGCCAAAGCCGGCATCGCGCACGCAGTGGCCATAAGAAATACAAGTGGACGAATTTTGTGCATAGCTATTTCACTTCTATGGTTTGATGACTTTCACCGCGATGAACCCGCGGGAAAAAGCGGTCTTGTGCCGACACCAATGCTGCGTCTGGCCGTTTTCAGTTGAGATCGCGATTGGTAGAGGTTAAAACTGCCGCGTATACGCGACAGAACAGCTCTCTGCTGCTTTTGACGTGACGTGCCCGAAGGCTGCTGCCGCCACCCCATCCCCACACGGGGACGGGGTGGCGACAGTTCTAGCGTCAGACGGCGCGGCCGAATGCCTCGGCGGCCAGCGTCACGCGGGCGGTGAGTGGGGCCAGCACGTCCGTGGCGAGCTTGGTGGACGCGTCGGTCAGCTTGTTGGTCTCGGTGATCGCCTTGTCCAGCGAAGTGCGGACAAACGCCGCCTGCAACTCCGCAAAGTCGACGAAGGATTTCACGGCGGCGAACGCGTTCACCGCTTCAACCGCCTGGTCCATCTGCTCCTTGGCCGAGGCCATGAAGCTCTTGCTCAGGTCCTGCACGCCGGCAGCCCAGATCTGGCCGGACGCGATGAACGCATCGAGGTTGCCTTTGCCGAATGCCGCCATCTCTTGCGCAGTCTTCAGCGTCTTTTCGACGGTTGCCGTCACCTGCGTCTGGGTCTTCTCCGCCGCGGCCGTCAGCGCGGGAACTGTCTTCGTGAACTTGTCTGACATCATCGGAACTCCTGGTCTGTGGCCGGGGGCAGCCTCCCGGCAGGTTCGATCCAAGAGCGTTGGCCCGCTGCCCGGGCCATGGATTTATGCTGCAATGCAGCAGTCCGCAGATGGGCACCCGCCGGTCCAGGATCAAGCGGAAAATGCTGCAGTGCAGCATGGGCGTATCCCAAGGCCGAACGCCGGGGGCCAGACCCGACCGTTCTCCGGCAATCGCCCGGCCGGAGGATGGTCGCCATCGCGCCCGGCCTGAGGCAGCATGGCCCCCGGGACGCTCCGCCCTTCAGTTCAGAGCCGCCGGCCGCATGAGAGGGAACCCATGTCCGACCGCTATGCCGCCTATCAGCGCATCATCTTCGACCGCCCGCATCCGCGCGTGCTGCGCCTGACCATGTCCAACCCAGGAAAGCTCAACGCCACCGACCACGTCATGCACGCGGAACTGGCGCGGGTGTGGCGGGACATCGATACGGACGACAGCGTCTCGGCGGTCATCCTGCAGGGCGAGGGCCGCGCCTTCTCCGCCGGCGGCGACTTCGAGCTGGTGCAGTCGCTGATCGACGATTTCGACAGCCGCGCCACCGTGTGGCGCGAGGCGCGGGACCTCGTCTACAACATCATCAACTGCGGCAAGCCGATCGTCAGCGCGATGCGCGGGCCGGCGGTGGGTGCAGGCCTTGTGTGCGGCCTGCTGGCCGATATCGCCATCGCGGCGAAGGACGCGCGGCTGATCGACGGGCACACGCGGCTCGGCGTTGCCGCCGGCGACCACGCGGCGATCATCTGGCCGCTGCTGTGCGGCATGGCGAAGGCGAAATACTACCTGCTGCTGTGCGACACGCTGTCCGGCGAGGAGGCCGAGCGCATCGGCCTGGTCGCACTGGCGGTGGACGATGCCGAGCTGGATGCCAAGGCCGTGGAGGTCGCCACCAGGCTCGCCGAGGGCGCACCCAACGCCATCCGCTGGACCAAATACGCGATCAACAACTGGCTGCGCATGGCCGGCCCGATCTTCGACGCCTCGCTGGCGATGGAGTTTCTGGGCTGGGGCTCGCCGGACGCGCGCGAGGGCCTGGCGGCGCATCGGGAGAAGCGGCGGCCGTCGTTCGATCCGCATTCGCGGCTGTGACCGGCATGGATATGGCGGGGCGGGCGGTGGTGGTGACCGGCGGCGCCTCGGGGATCGGCCGGGCGACCGCACTGCTGCTGGCGCGCAACGGGGCGCGCGTGTTTGTGGGCGACATCAATGCAGAGGGCGGGCAGGCGGTAGCGGAGGCGGCTGCCCAGGAGGGGCTGGCGGTCGCGTTCCTGCCGCTCGACCTGACCGATGCTGGTTCGATCGAGACGTTTGCCGCCGCGGTGCTGGCGCAGGCAGAGCGGCTTGACGGGCTGGTCAACGGCGCCGGGTGGGATCGCAGCCAGCCGTTCATGGACAACGACCCGGCGGAGTGGGACCGGCTGGTGGCGGCCAACCTGATGGGGGCGGTGCGCCTGAGCCGCGCGCTGCTGCCGCCGATGATCGCGGCCAACCGCGGGAAGATCGTCACCATCGCCTCCGACGCCGGGCGGGTCGGCAGCATGGGCGAGACCGTCTATGCGGCCGCCAAGGGCGGGCTGATCGCGTTCACCAAGTCGCTGGCGCGGGAGATGGCGCGGCACCGGATCAACGTGAACTGCGTGTGCCCCGGTCCGACCGACACACCGCTGTTCCGCGCGCAGCCCGAGTCGCTGCAGGCGGCACTGACCCGCGCCATCCCGTTCCATCGTATTGGCACGCCGGAGGAGGTCGCCGAGGCGGTGATGTTCTTCGCCGGTCCGCGTTCGGACTACATCACCGGGCAGGTGCTGAGCGTCAGCGGAGGGCTGACGATGGTGGGTTGATGGCGGTAGGTGCGTTCACCACCGGCAGGCAACCAATTGACAAGCGGTTTAGGCCAAGACGCGGATACCGGTCATACCGTTAATCGCCCAGGTCGGGTTCCTTGCCTTCGTTCATAATGGCGTAGAGCCGGTCCATCTCAATGTCGAACTCGGCCCACAGCGCCGCCCCTTCCTCGGGCGGAAGCAGGTTCTTGCCCCATCGAAACCCGTTGTCTTCGTGAATGATCTTTATCGGGTCCTGCCACGGCATCGACTCAGCCGCCTTGACCAAGGCGAGCGTGGCGTGCAGCCGAGCGCGGACCTCCGCGACATACTTGGGGTCAGGCTGCTCGCGGGCGGGCGACAAAGTCTCGAAGAGATCAAGCTGCACAGCGGACATGCCACAACGCCTAGCATCCCTTCCCCGATTCGCACCAGCGTTGGCTAACTCGGTCCATGAGCGCATCGTGCGGACGTGAGCTGGCATTCCGAACGACTCCCCGAGCTGGTGCGCGCCCTGGCAGGCCGACCACGGCACGAAGCCTTGCGCGGCCATGTCACGGAGCTGCTGCGCTCGGGCTTCGGCGCGCCGTATGACGAGATTGGGCATGAGGTCTACCTGCTGGACGGCAGCGGACGCATCGACACGATGTGGGGCGCCACCGTCATCGAGCTGAAAAGCGACCTGCGGCGGGAACTGGACGACGTGCTGGCCCGCCTGCCCGCCTACCTCGCCGATGCCGCGTCCCGGTCGCGCAGCCCGCGTCCCGTCACCGGGCTGGCGACGGATGGCGCCACGTTCATTGCCTACGCGCTGCGCGGCGGGACGCTGCGCGAGCTGGCCCGCTATGACACCGATCCCGACCGCCCGAATGAGCTGCTGGCGTGGCTTGAGCCCCTGTTGTCCGACCGGCCGGACCTGGTACCGGAGCCGCGCGCGGTGGTACAGGCGTTCGGCCGCGCCAGCCTGACGTTCGGCCAGGCCCGGCAGGCGCTGGATGGGATGTGGGAGGTCCTGCGGGACGATCCGGAGGTGCGGCTGAAGCGCGACCTCTGGGACGGCCTGTTGCGCGAAGCCTACGGCGCGGATGTCGGCGAGGATTCGCTGTTCCTCCAGCACACCTACCTCACGATTGTGGTCAAGGCGATCGCCGCGCGCGTGCTGGACCTGTCGGTGGATGATCCGGCGGCGCTGCTGTCCGGCCGCGCGCTGGCGGACGAGGGCATCCTGGGCGCCGTGGAGTCGGACTTCTTCGACTGGCCGCTCAAGCTGCCGGCCGGGGCGGAGTTGGTGCGCCACGTTGCCTTGCAAACCGCCCGGTTCCGCCTGCGCGACGTCGAGGCCGACGTTCTGAAGATTCTCTACGAGAGCCTGGTCGATCCGGACCAGCGGCATGATCTGGGCGAGTACTACACGCCCGATTGGCTGGCCGCGCGGGTGGTCGCGGCCGCTGTGGACGCGCCCTTGACGCAACGGGTGCTGGACCCGGCCTGCGGCTCCGGCACGTTCCTGTTCCACGCCGTGCGCCGCCTGATTGCCGCCGGGCGGGCGGCGGGGTGGTCCGGTCCACGAATCCTGGAAGCCTGCGAGAACAAGGTTCGCGGGCTCGACGTGCACCCGGTGGCCGTTACGCTGGCGCGCGTCACTTGGCTGTTGGCGCTCGGCACGTTGGTGTCGGACCGGCCGGCGAAGCTGACGGTGCCGGTGTTCCTCGGCGATGCGCTGCAATGGAATCTGCGCCGTTACGTCGGCGGCGCCGACGTTCTGGTGGACGTGCCCGGCGAAGCGCCGTTGCAGATCCCTGCCGGCTTCGCCGAGGACCAGGCCGTGTTCGAGCAAGGGCTGGACACGCTGAACCAGGGCCTGGCCGACAAGGCGACGCCGGACGCCGTCGGCCGGGCGTTGCTCCGAATCCAGGGGACGACGCCGGCCGACGCGGACGCGCTGGCGTCCACCTTCGCGCGTTTGCAGGCGCTGCTGAAGGCGGGGCGCAACGGGATCTGGACGTTCGTGTTTCGCAACCTGGTGCGCCCGGTCTGGCTGTCGCGGGCCGAGCAGCGGGCGGACGTGCTGGTCGGCAACCCGCCCTGGATCGTCTACCGCCACCTCAGTCCCGGCATGAAGGATCGGATGCGGGAGGCACTGCGCGAATACGAGTTGTGGATCGGCGGCAATCTGGCAACGCAGCAGGACATGTGTGCGCTGTTCTGGGCGCGGGGGGCGGAGCGTTACCTAGTGCCGGGCGGGCGCCTGGCCTTCGTGATGCCGTATGCGGTGCTGAACGCCCCGGTGTTCGCGGGGCTACGCACGGGTCGGCTTGGCCAGACGAGGGTGCGCCTGACCGGTGGCTGGGCGTTGGAGCGGGTTTGGCCCATTTTCGGCGCGCAGTCCGGCAGCAGTACGACCAGCGCGTGTGTGTTGTTCGGCCGGCGGGAAAGGGCCGGCGAGCACCCGGCCGAGGTCGATCGCTGGGAAGGCCGCCTGCCGCGGCGGGATGCCGACGATACGGAAGCGACGCGCGCCCTGACCCACAGCCGCGTGCCCTGGCCGCGGGCGCGAACGCTGGTGGGCACGTCGGCCTACCGCGCGCGGTTCCGGCAAGGCGCCTCGATCGTTCCTCGACGCTTCTTTATCGCAGACCACGAGCCCGCTGGTCGGCTCGGTAGCCGGCGTGTCGCGCCGCGGATGCACGGCCGAGCTGGGCCGCTCGACAAGTATCCATGGACGACCGTGGAGCCGCCCCGCGGGCCGGTTGAGGCAAAGTTTCTCCGACAAATCGTCCTTGGAGAAACGATTGTGCCATTCCGCCTCTTGGATACCGTGACTGCGGTGATCCCGCTAGACGGAACTTCCGACTTTTGAATACTACAACCCATTGATCCAGAACGACAAGTTTCGTCTGGAGGCGGTCGCTACTGGCTACACGGTGACGTGGAGGAGGTCGAGGGCTTTCTGCTGGATCGGGGTGGGCCTGGTGACGATAGTGAAGGGGTGGTTCGGCGCGATTGCGGTCGCCACGGTGTTGCGGGCGAGCGTCGCGAGATCAGCGATCAGGCTGTGGAAGCTGTGCACGGGCAGGCCGTCGGCGGTGTGGCCGGTGGTCTGCTTGGTCACGGC
>Ga0302319_10001850_pt1 | contig 46825 bp, 34 predicted proteins | sample Bog_T0_2_FD_203319 | JGI IMG/M metagenome (GOLD analysis project Ga0302319, IMG submission 203319) | Peat permafrost microbial communities from Stordalen Mire near Abisko, Sweden - Bog_T0_2 | ecosystem: Environmental > Terrestrial > Soil > Wetlands > Peat | place: Sweden: Abisko, Stordalen Mire...
AAGCACCCGGTCTCTTAAATCCTGTGAATACGCCTGCATGACAATTCCTCCTCTGAAGAAATTGTAGCAGATCGGACCAATATGTATATACTTAAATCAAAAACGCTCTAATCAACCGTTGCCAACCCTTACCAACCCTCAGCGATCCCGCATCCCTGCAAAAGTGCCCCATCCCAACGTACAGCTTTATTTTCAACAAGGCACCTGACACTCTCCCTCATTCCGACTCAAAAATGAATGGTGACCCCCAACGCTATTTCAACTCCTTTTTCCGGGAGCTGGAAATCCGCAACATCCCCTACGTCATCCTCCACTCGTACGAAAATTTCCCCGGTATCATAGCCTCCGACATCGATTACGCAGTGCCCGACGCCGACCTGCAAAAAATCCCTGCCATCCAGTTCGAACTCGCCCGCCAGCAAGGCTGGGCGCTCGCCCAATCGCTGCAACATCAAGTCTGCGCGTCCTATTCAGTACTGGTGGATCTGGCGAACCCGTTGAATTTTCTGAAGCTTGATGTCTGCTCCCACTACGTGAAAGACCATTGTTTCCTGCTGAGGGATTCCACTCTGCTGGAGGGGCGGCATCGTTTTCACGAGTTCTACATCCCCGCTCCCTCGTCGGAATTCATCTACGTGCTGGCAAAGGTTTTCGGAAAAAACAAAAACATTGCCGGGTACCTGCCGCAACTCCGGCTGTTGTGGCAGGAGGATCCTGAGGGCGCTCAAAAGCATTTCGACGGATTGTTTGGAAATACTGGCGCCTCGCTGGAAGAGTGGTTCGCAAAGCCTCCTCAGGATTGGGCGACACTCAATCAGATCATGCGCAGAAAAAACCGCTACGGCATCGCACTTTATTGTCGTGAACTCGGGAGGGTGATCAAACGCCTCATGCACCCCACCGGCTTGCGGATCGCGCTCCTGGGCCCGGATGGCGTGGGAAAATCGACGTTGCTCGCGCAGCTTCAACAGACCATGGAGCCCTGTTTCCGGAAACAGAAGGTCTTTCATTTTCGTCCGATGATTTTTCAAAAAACGGCGCCTTCCCCTGTGAGCGATCCCCACGCCATGCCACCACGAAATCCTGCCGTGGCATGCGTCAAAGTGTTCTACTATTTCTTCGATTACTGGCTCGGCTGGATCCTTCAAATTTTGCCGGCGCGATTGCGCAGCACCCTTGTTATCTTTGATCGCAATTTCGATGATATGCTGGTCGATCAGAGACGCTACCGCCTGGGTAAATCAACAGCGCTCGTGCGCTTGCTGCGATTGTTCCTCCCGCATGAAGATTTGGTTTTCGTGTTGGATGCTTCGCCGGAAATCATCCATCTGCGCAAGCCGGAGCTTTCGATTATAGAAATCGAGCGGCAGCGCTCTGCGCTGCGGGAACTTGCGCAAAGCGACGTGCGATATGTGTTGGTTCCAGCAGGGGAATCGCCGGAAAAAATCACCTCCGCGGTCTGCCGTAAGATCGTGGAAAAGCTCGCCACTCGCACGCAGGGCAATATTGGAATTCCTCAATAATGTCCGGAGGCGCTCCATATTCCTGGCACAGTCTTTTTTCAGGAAAACCTGGGGCCCCGTTCATTGCGTTGCGGACGCTTAAAAAGGACGGTGGCGATTTCCTGGTGCTTCCGCTCGAAGCGCGGCTGGCAGTCCGTTCGCTGAGCCTGTATCCGGCACAAACGTCCCTAGCACGCATTGCGCGGAAAATTTTTAGTCTCGCTCTCCTGTGCAAACTTCCCCTGCCTCTGGAAATGACACGGGTGCGCATCAAACCAGACGCGCCTTTTGAAGGATTTTTGACGCGCCTCACTGGTTCGGCCAATTTTCCCGCTATTGCCATTCTCTGTGGCAATGTGCGCACGGCGGGTCGCCGGTTTGTGCTGCTGGTTTTCGATGAAGCGGGGAATCCGGCAGTCGTGGTTAAGGCAGGGTTGGGAACGGATGCGGAAGAACTTATTGAGAGGGAGATCGCTTTTCTAAATACAGCTCCTGCCGGAATCCCTGCTATTCCGAAAGTTCGCAATGCATTGGAATCCGATGGAATACGCTGTCTCGCCCTCGATTTCGTGGATGGCGTTTCGCCGCCAGATAGCTGGCCTCTTGGAGAGGTTTTGACAGCATGGCTTCATAAGGGGGCTGCCATCCCGATAGAGTCGTTTCCCGTCTGGCGGAAACTTGCTTTAAATTGCGCCAGCCAGCCGGTTTTCAATTGGACGGCTGACCGGCTTGCCGGCCGCTTGATACGTCCCGCAATTCAGCATGGTGACTTTGCTCCTTGGAATATCAAACTCTCGCGCGATGGCTCTTGCACGGTGCTCGACTGGGAGCGTGGTGAGGTTCGTGGCCTTCCGGCATGGGATTGGTTTCATTATGTCATCCAAACTGGCATCCTGGTCGGCCGCCTCTCCATGGATCAGCTCATTTGCCGTGTGGATGCGATGCTTTCTTCTTCGAGTTTCAAGGAATATGCCCGGCATGCAGAAATCGAGGGCTGCACGGAGGAACTGCTGCTGGCTTATTTGTTGTATTGCGTCGGGATATTGAAACCTGCGGACAGTTTCGAGTCCACACGCGCCTTGCTGGAGGCTTTATGGGATCGGGTGAAAAAATAATTGATCGTCTCGCGTCGCGAAACGGATAGAGTCGCAGTTACCCCATGCCAGACAGATTGAGAGTTCTCATTTCCGCCTATGCTTGCGAGCCAGACAAAGGCTCGGAGCCGGAGGTAGGCTGGCAATGGGCATTGCATCTGGCGCGCTTTCACGACGTTACGGTCCTCACGAGGTCAAATAATCGGGAACACATTGAGATGGCATTGGCCGGGATGCCTCCCGGAGCCCCATTTCCGAAGTTTGTCTATCATGACTGTGGCTGGCCTTTATTGTTCCTGAAACGGATTTTTGGCTTGACTCAAATTTACTATGTTTTTTGGCAAAAATCAGCGTGGCGGGTCATTGCCGGGTTGAATCGCGAGCAATGCTTTGATTTGCTGCACCATCTGACATTTGCCGGTTACAGGTATATTTCCGCCGTATGGGGACACGGGACTCCCTGCATCTGGGGGCCTATCGGCGGAATGGAATCGATCCCCACCAGCCTGTTGCCGTGGACGCATCCGGCGACCTTGTCCTATGAGGCGATGCGCAATTTTAACAACCTGTTGCAGTCGATGCCATTTTACGTGTTGCCGCAAAGGGCGGCCATGTCATCCCTCGTCCTTGTTTCCACGAAGGAAACCCACGATGCATTTGAAAAGCTTGGCACCGAAACCAGGCTGATGCCTACGATCGGAATCGACGGGTCACAAATCAGCGACCGTGTTTTGGAAGCGCCTCGAGGACCCCTCAAGCTTCTTTTCGTCGGGAATATTATTTCACTCAAGGGCGTGGAACTCGCGGTGCAGGCGCTTAAAGACTCGGAGACGGATGCCCGTTTTACATTGATCGGCAGCGGGGCGTTTGAATCCAAGCTTCACAGTCTGGTTCACAAATTGGGCATGGAATCCCGGGTCGAATTTGCCGGTCGCATGTCACATGATAATACGCTGAAGGCCTATCCGGAATATGACGTCTTCCTTTTCCCAAGCCTGCACGACTCCGGGGGATTTGCCGCGCTTGAAGCGATGGCGAATGGCTTGCCGGTCATTTGCATCGATTGCGGGGGGCTTGCAGTTTCCGTGCAGGATGATAATGGGATCAAAATCCCGATTGGAAAACGGAAGCAGGTGGTTTCAGGACTCGCGGGAGCCATTCGCGCCTACGACCGCGATCGCGAAATGATCGTGAGGCATGGGAATGCCGCCCGGGAGTCGATGAGGAAAAATTATCTCTGGGACAAAAAGACCGAAATCATGAGTGGACTCTATAACAAAGTGGTGGATGAATGCGGAACCAGCAGGGTGCTTTACAGCAAGGCGGGTATTGATGCTCATGGGCGGACGGTATTGACCCGGCTGCGGCTCGAACGGGTCGTCCAGGATGAAATTAAAAAGCCCCGCATCCCCCTGTTTTTTTCCAACCGGGGGGTGCTGGTCACGGCCGCCATCCTTCTGCTTGCCGCATGCATGGAGTTCATCATGATGGGCAATCTCAGGAATATTGCCAAGAGCATTGCTTACGACACAATGCCGGGCCTTTCGTACGGGGGAGAGATCACTTCCAAGCTAGCCCAGGCCCAGTCCAAGACGGGACAAATGGTCACCTCAAAAACCAAGGTGGAGGAGAAGGAAGCTTATCAGGAAATGCAGGAACTCTCCAGGGAAACGGACCAATATTTAAAGAGCTACGAAGGTTCGATCTACGAGCCGGAGGACCGGGCGAACTACAGCACAATATTGCAGAAACGGGCCAGGTATAATCAGGTCAGGCAGAAGGTGCTGGCGCTGCTGGACCAGGATAAAAAACAGGATGCGCTCATGCTGTCCCGTGCCGAATTGCGACCGGCTTATTTCCAGTACATCAAGGCCGGGGAAACACTGATCAGATACAACCTTGAGCAAAGCAAAATCCGCGGCGATAAGATCATCAGGATGTGTTACGCCACGCAGATTGCCGTGGCGCTGCTTGCGATGGGATTATTCATCGCGGGATTTTCGATAGGATTTTTCAAGTAATCGCCGGCTCTTCCTGCAGGGCGCATTTCATCAATTGAATATGGCGCGCCTCGGTAAACCGGGTGGTGAATTGCAGACGCATCTGCGCGGCGTGGTCGGAGGTAAAGAGGAGACGAATGGCGGCGGCGATTTCCAGGGGGGACCGGGGTGCGACGAAGCAGGGGTAGTCGGATGGCAGAATCTCAGGGATGGCGCGCCAGCGAGTCGTGATCACCGGCAGACCGAAGGCCATCGCCTCGAGGAGGTTTACGGGCTGGCCCTCGGCCTCGTAGTAGGTCGGAAAGCAGAGGCAGTCGCTGGAGCGGAGGAGCTGTGTCTTGGCATCGCCGGAGACGAAGCCTGCATAGGTGACGTGATCTTTTAAATCGGGCTGCCGGATGCGTTGCTCGAATTCTTTTTGCTCGGCGGGGTCGAGGAAAGCGCCGGCGACGGTGAGGTGGACATGTGGCTGGTGGTGCAGGGATCCGGGATCGCTGACGGTTGGCAAGGGTTGGCAAAGGTTGATTAGGGCTGTCGCTTCCAGTGTATCGAAGATTCCCTTCTTTCGCGTGCAATGCGCCATGTAGAGGACTTTGAAGACGCTTTCGGGGGCGTTTTCAGCGGAAATGGCGGGTTCGCGGGATTCCAGCAAGCGGCGTCTTGCTTCGGTGCGGGCGAGGCGGTATGGGAGCACCTGTTGCTCAAAATCGGGGCAGGGGTCGGGGATGCCGTTCGGCACGATCTCGAGGCGCCGGGTTTCGAACCAGAGGGCGTCCCGCATGTTCGGGATGGCGAGGACGATGCTCAGGTCGGGATGGCGGAGCAGGTGACGGGTCAGGAATTTCTCAAACCAGAATCCCTCGTGATCCAGCCAATCGCCGAGGCCGACGGCATGCCAGTGGAAAATGACTTCCTTAAAGAACGGGCGGCAGAGCAGCATGATGATCCAGTCCCGGTACAGGGCCACGCGCTTGCCGGGGGCAGGGACGTAATAGAAATATTTCACACCGTGGCGGAACCGGCACCAGATGGCCTGGAAGCAGTAACGCAGGAGCAGCCAGATTTTGCCGAGCTGGAGCTCGCCGATGTCCTCCATTTCTTCGGAGAAACGGCAGTTGATGTGATAACACTCGATAGGGGATTTCGAAGAGCCAGTCCCGCCCAGGCCATCAAGCATCAATTTCACCATGTAGCTCTGCCCGTGGTGCGGGGGAGGGGTGTGCGCGAATACGAGCAATTTCATGGATGTCGATGGGACTTAACCACAGAACCGCGCGAAGACCAAGCCGCATGGTTGCGTGCAAAACGATGGCGCAACCAATACGCCGCTTGGAGCGGGAGGGGTTCCGTGCTTAAACTGGTGGCGATGAAATTTTCGGTGATCACCGCCAGCTACAACCAGCCTGCATGGCTGAAGCGGTGCGTGCGGTCCGTCGCGGACCAGCCGCCGGGCGTCGAGGTCGAGCACATCATCCAGTTGAAAGGTCCCGATCCGGACAGCGTGGAGTGGCTGCATGCGAATTCCACCGCGAAGGTTTTCGTCGAGGATGACGCGGGAATGTACGACGCGTGGAACCGGGGGCTGCAGCGCGTGAGCGGGGATGTCTTCGCAATGCTCAATTGCGACGAGCAATACCTTCCCGGCGCACTGGCGCGTGTTGAACAGGTGTTCCGGGAGAACCCCGATGCGGATATCGTGGCGGGGGATTACCTCATCACGAAGGAGACCGGGGAGTTGATCTGCTTCCGGCGGGCGACGCCGCTGCGGGCATCCATGATCCTGACCGACCACCTTTACGATTTCACCTGCGCGCTTTTTTTCCGGCGCAGGGTGCTGGAACGCGGGATTTTCCTTGACCTTGCCTACCACAAAGGCGCTGGTGATGCCGACTGGGTGGCGAGGGTGCTTCTCAGCGGCGCGCGCGCGGTTTGTGTGAACGCATATCTCGCTACATTCACGATCACCGGGGACAATCTCAGCCTGCACGTGGACCGCACGGGGGAGGTCGGGCGCATGCGAAAATTCACGCCGCGCTGGGCGGTGGTTGCCGCGCCGCTATTGCGGCAGTTCCGGCATGTGGAGAAGCTTCTCCGGGGCGGCTATCGTTCTGCGCCCATCACCCATGAGGTTTATGCCGGGGCGGATGACCTTCAGCGCACCAGGTTCGTTTGCGGGAAGCCGTCGTCCCGGCATCCGTGGGCGTAAGAGGCCGTCTAAAAAGTCCCAAATGGCTCGCCGAACGATGGGAGCGCGAGCCTCCCGGCGAGCGAGTGCGAAACCCCGCCGGCGCGAAGCGGATACGTTCACGCACTTTTTAGACGCCCTCTAAGGAAAAACCTTAACATCCGTCATTTGCGGCGAAGGATATTCTTGTCTTATTGAATGCCGTTGTCTAACAAGGGCTTTGCCATTGCGGCGATAACTCACCCCAAAACGCTTTTTGCCGGAACGTTGCCAAACCTTCGAGCAAGCAAGGGTCAATTCCCCTGCCTTCCCGAAATCTTCGTCCCGGTTTGAAGCAAACCCCAAGGAGAACAACCATGATTCGTTCAAAGCTAAAATACCTGCTGGTGCTCGGAGTGTTCGCACTCGCCCTGCGCGGAACAGCCAATGCACAATGGACCACGAACGGTGCCAGCCCCTTGGGTGGCACGATATTCATCGGCTCCAACAATACCGGGCCTCTGAGCACCACCACCACGCCTGCCCTCACCGTGGGCGGCGGGGATACGATCACGCTGAACATCGGCGGCTTCGCCATGGGGAGCGGCACGGACACCATCGTTATTACCGGGCCGAATAACCTGCTCACCAACTTTGGGGTGATTCAGGGAGACAGCAGCGATGGGTACAACGCCATTGATCTCAACAATTCGAACCAGACGATCGTCAATAACGGAAACATCTTCGGCGGCACGGGGTATCCCGACACCGGTTCGGGCGGTGGCGAAGGAGGCATCGGCATCTACGGAAATTCCGGCGGAGACATTGATTCCATCACGATCACGAACCACAGCGGGATCTACGGTGGCAGCGGCGGCGTGGGCATTGGCAACGACGGCGGCTATGGCAACTACGCCATTTATATGGATGCCAGCGGCGCCATCAATAATTTCACGCTCACAAATACCGCTGGTATTTACGGTGGCAATGGCGGCAACGATCCCACCTACTACGGCGGCAGTGGAGCCGATGCGGTTTACCTGGATGGGGGCAGCGGTCTCAACAATACCATCATCAGCAACAGTGGCATCATCCAGGGTGGGATGGGAGGAAGCGCCGATTATGCCAGCACTGCAGCTTCAGGTGGCTACGGTCTCGATCTGGAGTCCAGCGAAAACCTCAGCGGGCTGACATTGAACAACAGCGGCTCGATCCTCGGCGGCAAGGGTGGCGACAACTTCTCGACTTCCACCTCAGGCGAGGGCGGCGCGGGCGGCTACGGCATGTATGTGTACGCCGATACATTCATCAATAATGTCCTGTTGTACAACAGCGGCATCATTGCAGGCGGCGTTGGTGGCAACGCGGCGGCCGGCGGCGGCTACGGAGTGGGTGGCTATGGCATCGAGATTGAGGCCGATGGAGGCAGTATCACCGGCTTCACCTTGAACAACAGCGGCTCGATCCTCGGCGGTGCAGGCAGCTACGGCGGCTATTACGGTGCCCCTGGCGGCTACGGTCTCTATCTCTACGCGGACACCTCGATCAGCGGTTTGACCATCAACAACAGCGGCATGATCGCGGGTGGCATGGGCGGTGGCGACAATTACAGCAGCACATCCTATGGCTATTATGGAAGCGGCGGTTTTGGCATTGATGTGGAAGCCGACGGAGGCAATATCAGCGGTGTGACCATCAACAACAGCGGCTCGATCCTCGGCGGTGCGGGCGGCAGCTTTGGTAATGCTGACTCTGCCGAATATGCCACCTACGGCGGCGCTGCTTTGTATCTTTACGCGGGCACCGATCTCAATAACACCCTGATCAACAATAGCGGCTCCATCATCGGCGGCAATGCCGGCATTTCATCCAGCTACGCCAATACCGGCGACTACGGGTACGGTGGTAACGGTGTTGATGCGGAAGCCGATGGCAACGTGAACGGTTTCACGTTGCTCAACAGCGGCCTCATCAAGGGTGGCAATGGCGACACCACCAATTACTTCAGCGAAGCCGGCGGTTATGGTCTCTATTTGTATGCCGATGGAAACATCAACAGCCTGTTGCTGAACAACAGCGGTTCGATTATCGGCGGCAACAGCGGCGAGGCCAACGGCTACTATGCCTATTATAGCGGCGACGCGGGCTACGGGGTTTATATAGAAGCCGACGGTGGTAATCTCACCAACGCGACCATTATCAACGGCGGGCTTATCGCAGGTGGCAATGGCGGTATCGTCAATCAGACTACTGCGTATGACGATGAATACGGCGGCAGTGGCGCATACGGCCTCTATCTTTATGCGGATAGCACCATGTCCAACGTGGTGATCAACAACTCGGGCTCGATCCTCGGCGGCAACGGCGGAAACGTCACCGGCGTCTATGGCCCTTATGTTTACGAAGGCGGCAACGGTGCCGACGCTATTTATATCGAGGCCAGCACGATCAATAGCATGACGATCAATAACTCCGCGATGGGCGTGATCGCTGGTGGTAATGGCGGCAGCGCCGGGCTCATCGGCGGCAATGGCGGCTATGGCATCGAAATGTACGGCAGCGGCAATATCGTGCTGAACAACGTCGGTGTAATCCGCGGCGGCAACGGCGGCACCGGTGTCACCGTCGGCGACGCCGGCTACGGCATCTATGCCAGTACGAACGGTCTCACGATCAACAACTGGGGAAGCATTTCCGCGGGAAGTGGAGCCGGTCCGGTAGCCGTGGATTTCAACGGCAGCAACAACACGCTGAACCTGAACGGTCACTCGAGCGTGAACGGCCCTATCACAGCCTCCGGCAACAGCAACAACGTGGTGAGCCTGAACTTCACCGGCTTGAGCCCGCAGGCGCAGGCTGCCCTCATCGCGCAGGTCACCTCGCAGAGCAACCTTCAGAACTGGAGCGGCTCCTTCACGGTTCGCGGCGTCACCTACACGATCGATCCCGCGGTCATCCACTTCGACCTGAGTTCCTACGAACAGCAGGGGGGTACGCCGAACCAGTTCGCGATCGGCGCGAACCTCGACTCGCTTGCCTACAATCCCGCACCCGGCAGTTCGCTGGCGAACCTGCTCAACGCGATTGACGCCAGCCCCTCGGTGGGCCAGGCGCTGGAGGAACTCTCCCCGCAGCCCTTCCAGATCTACGGCGACATCGCCGAGGCGACCGCAAACGGTCTCACCCTCTCCATTGATGCGCGCTTGAACAACCTGCGCGACGGTAGCGAGAGCATCGACGTCACCGGCATCGGCGGCGGCACGGACAAGATGACGACAGCCGGCTACGACAAGGACGGCAAGAACGTGGTCGTGCCCGAGCAGAAGTCGCTGGAGAAACGCTGGGGCTTCTTCGCCGAGGGCGGCGGGCTCTTTGCGAACATCGACGCGCACGGCGGCGATTTGAGCGACCAGGGCTTCACCACCTCGGGATTGACGCTGGGAGTGGACGGCAAGGTGAATGACCGCCTCGTGCTCGGTCTGCTCTTCAACTACGACTACACCGTGGCCGACCTCGACAGCATCGGCAGCAAGGCCAATGTGCAGACCCTCGGCGGCGGCGTCTATGCCGGGTATCACAACGAAGGCTGGTATGGAAACGGACTGGCCACCTACGGCAGCAACACCTACAACAGCACGAGGAACATCTTCCTCCCCGGGTTCACCAACTCGGCATTGGGAAACACGAATGGCAACCAGGAATCGGTGGACATCGATGGCGGGTACGACTTCCACATGCTGGACAACAAGCTCACCGTCGGCCCCCTGGCCGGATTGCAGTATGTGCATCTCGACGTCGATAGCTTCAACGAAGCCGGCGGCGGTGCGGCAGCGCTTTCCGTAGGCAGCCAGAGTGTCGATTCCCTGCGCTCGCGCATCGGCTTCCACGCCGAATACAAGGCGCAGATCGGGAAGGAAGTGGCATTCGCCACCGAGATCCGTGCCGCATGGCAGCATGAGTTCCTCGACGACAGCCGCGCGATCAACAGCGCGTTCATCGGCTCGGGCCTGGGAGCGTTCTCGGTGCAGACGACCAACCCGCAGCGCGACGCCGTATTGGCCGGAGTGGGAGTAAACTTCACCGTGCGCAACACGATGACGCTCTTCTTCGACTACGACGTCCAGGCCGGCCAGCAGAGCTACCTGGAGCAGAGTGTCAAGGGTGGTATCAAGCTCAGCTTCTAAGTTAGTCCTATAACGTCTAATTCAAAAACCCCGGCTGCGGAAATGCAGCCGGGGTTTTGTTTTTAAACGAGGTCAGTTCATTTGAGTTGGATCAAATTGTATTGCGGGAAGCCGTCGTCCCGGCATCCGTGGTCATGAGGAAGAACCTTAACGGTCATCAGCGGCGAAAAAATTCATTTCCAAATAATCAGCAACGGCCCGGTCACCGGGCGTTTCGGCTCAATTTTGAGCCGCGCCATTCCCGCCGGTGGCGCCGGGATCCGTTGCTTTCGGCTCGACGGTAAATTCAACCGAAATCAGTTCCATGTTCTGACCCGGCTCGCGGAGGACCAGTCGCCACTTGCCCTGCTCCATCGGCACCGGGCCGGGATAATCGAGGTAGCTCACCACCCAGCCGGCCTTGATTGTGAGTGTGCTGCTGAACACTTTGCCGGACGGCGAAATCCAGTCGTACTGAACCGGAGTATCCTTCTCATAAGCGACCCAGCGGGCTCGCGATTCCACGGGTGCCTCAGGGGCCACCACGCTTTGCCCGACAAATTCCCTGGCTTCGCCGGACTCCGTATAACCGACGCTGAGCGCGCTGGGACCCTCCACCCTCAGTTGGGCTGCGGACGTGGGCCGGTTCTGCCCGTAATGGTAATTTTTCAGGCACGCGGCAAACTCATCGTCGGAACGCATATACCATTGCTCGCAGAGCGCCTCATAAAGCCGGATACGCTGGTTGCTTTGCCCGGCGAGATTGTGTCGTTCGCCCGGGTCGGATTCCAGATCGTAAAGTTCCGCCGATTCATCGCGAATATTGCCGATGTACTTCCACCGGCCATCCCGCAGTCCCCACTGTTCCGGAAACGCACTTTTTTGAAAAAATACCGGATGTCCCCGGTAATCCTCCGAGAGGAGACTCCTGCCCGGGACATCCGGGGCTGGCGCTCCCGAAAAGGCGAGCAGGGTGGGCATGATGTCTCCCATGCTGGCAATCCGGTGCGAGACTATTGTGGCAGGCGCCGGGACAGGGGGAATGAGAATCAGGAAGCTTTTGATATTCTCCTCGAACAGCCGGTTTTTATGCGTGAAATTCCCCGGATGCAAATCACCAAAGGCCTCCCCGTGATCTCCGGTTATCGCAATAACCGTGTTGTCAAGCAGATGGCGTGATTCGAGGAAGCCAACCAACCAGCCGATGGCGTTATCGGTATAGTAGAGCGCGTTGAGATAGCGCAGGAAATTTGTCGATCCGTGGAAAGGCCGTACATAGTCCTCCGGGCAAACATAGGGATGATGGGTGGCGATGGTGATATAATTAACAAAGAAAGGGGCTTTCGCCGCTACGGCCTGGTCGATCCATTGCTCGATGTTCGACACGGTGTATTCCTCCTTCGCGCCCCACGAATCGAGTGTGTAATCGAGTGTTTGGTGCGTTTTGTCGCCGCCAAACTCATACAGGCTTCCATAGCCCAGGTTCTGGTAGAGATGGAGCAGATTCTCGTAATCGAGACGCCCCCCTGAGTAAACGGCGGTCCGGTAACCTTGATTCGAAAAGCAGCGCGGCAGTGTCGGAGCCACGTAAGGATAGTCGAACATTTCAAAGACGTTCCCCCAGGTGAGCGTGCGCCCGCCGGTGTTCAGAGCAACGTGGGACCTCGCTGTCGCCGGAAATACGGTATAAACCGAATCGAAGATCATGCCGTGTTCGCAAAGCCGGGATATGTTTGGCGTATCGCCCGGTATTGGCAGGCCATCTCTCCCGAGGAGTTGTTTGGATCCCACGGACTCCAGCACGATCAAGAGCATGTTGGGGGAACTATGCCGGGTCCGATTCGCCTTGAGAAGATCTGCCATTCTTTCGTCGCTGTCCGTCCTCGCGGTACTGTCCAGCGGCGGCATCCGGGACTCAGCTTTCGGGGAAGCGTTTTCACGGCGGGTTACTGCATGGACGATGCGGTCCTGAAAGAGATCGGTGCACAGGACGAAAAGCGGATGGTGGGGAATGCCCTGGTATTTATTGGTGAAGACAGTCGGCAGCCCCGCCAGGAATATGAGCGCGACTCCCAGTGCCGCCGCGGTGTGACGCTGGCGCCAGCGGGCCGGAGAGGCATCCGGTTTGGGGAGGAAATTGAAGCCCAGAAAAACCGCGCCGAGCGCCACAACCGCCGCGTTGAAATAAAAAACCGCATGGAGCTCGGCCCCGATGGAGCCTGACAGCATGGGGTCCAGGGCCACGCCGGCTCCTTCCATCACGGAAAAGCGGAAGTGGTCGGAGAAAACCGTAAAATAAACCTGGTCCGCTATCACGCAAACCGCGGCCGCGACAAAAAGAGCCAGCCAGACAATCCGCATCCAGAGCCGCGTGGCAAAAATATAGGCTCCAAGGCCGGCGGCGAGCGAGATCGCAAGGTTTTCCGTCTGAATAAACGGGAGGTGTGCCAGGAAGAGCAAGCTCGCCCGAAGTTTTCCTTCTGCTGACGGCAGGATGGATGAGCTGAAATTCTCGATCTGGACCAACACGAGAAGCGCCCAGTTAAAAAGGGCAAATATAACGGCCTGACGCGAGCGCATTCTCCCGATCATATTCGTCTCACAGGGCTGGAGATTTTCCTCCCGGCCTTTTTGTTATGAGGCCGTGGAATAGTCCGGGTTGGGCGGGAATGACGTTGGGTTTGGTCATGGTTTGCGGCGGCAAGGTTGAATTTTCGGCACGGGGCTTTTTTTCCACAAGCAAAATGAGTGTCCTGTTAATGGGTCGGGTTGCGACTCCTGCGAATCCGCCCAGTCGAAAAGGCAAATCAGGTTTTTCCCTATGCACACTAAACGTATATTGTCAATTTTTAAGCTTGAATTGTCCCGCTCAGCGGCGTATTCGCACACCTAGTACATGCCAGCGTCGGCACGCTTATGTGGTGTCCCGGAGCGTTCGGTGGGGGTAACCAATCCCGATGAAAAAGGAAACAAAACCATGAAACGATTGAATCCAAAATCATTATTGACGCTCGCAGTGCTCGCAATCGCCTTGAGCGGAATGCAAATGGCGAAAGCACAATACTCATACACGGTCGGGACTGCCCCCGCCGGCGGCAACACCGTGGTCGGGACCAGTGCCGGCTCACCGCTTCCGAGGATCGTCTCGGGCCAGCTCCCCTTGTCCACCACCGGCGGCGATTATGTCACGCTCACCATCGGGAGCCTCGCCTCGAACGACTCGCATGGAGAGTCGATCAAGTTCGCGACTCCGAATGACACGTTGCTCAACAACGGCACGATCGACCCGGGCACCGGCGGCAATAGTGTCGATAATGAGGTCGGCGTGAGTTTCCTCTCCGCCGATCTTTTGAGTTACCCGGACACTGTTCCCACCGGCACCACCATCACGGGCGAGACAGTGATTAACAACGGCGGCATTTTTGGCGGCGCGAATAGCTTTCCAGGCCCGGATGTCGTGGGCACGGCGGTGAGTTTCCTGGCTACGGAAGCCATCCAGACCGTCAGCATCACCAATAATGCCACAGGCAACATCTCCGGCGGAAGCGGTTCCGGAAGTGGGTCTGGAAGCGGCGAAAGTGCTGTGGCGGGCGTCGGCGTGAGTTTATATTCTGAAGATTCATACATCAGTGGCGTAACCCTGCTCAATGCCGGCAACATCGCGGGCGGCTCCGGAGGCGGCTTCGCGAACGTCGTCGGCGACGGCGTCAGTATTTACGCCGCCAACGGGGTTTACACTGTGAACATCACCAACACCATGACCGGCAGCATTACCGGCGGCAGCGATGGGTTCGCCAATAGTGAATTAGGCACGGTCGGCGACGGCATAGCGATCTTCGACCAGAACGAGGCGTTTGCGCCCGAAATTAACGGCGTTACGCTTAATAATTCGGGCAGCATCCTCGGCGGCAGCGAAAATGACGATGGCGTCTCCATCGGCAACGGCGTGAGTATTTGGGGCGGCAACGGCGTTTTCAACGTGAACATCACAAACACCTCGACTGGCAGCATTACCGGCGGTAGCAACGGATTTCCCGACGATGATCCGTTCTTTGGCCCGGTGGTCGGCAACGGCATTTCAATATTTGATCTAAGCGGCGGGGTGCCTGATTTGGACGTCAACACCGTCAACATCAACAACGCCGGCAAAATCATTGGAGGCAGCCAAAACGAAGACGCCTGGCTCGTCGGCAACGGAATCGGAATCTTCGGATTTGGAAATGTGTTAAACATCACGATCTACAACTCGGGGCTGATCCAGGGGGGCGACTTTAACTTTAGTGGGCAGCTGGTGGGCAACGGAATTGCAATCGGCGCAGGGGGGGAAGGGTCAAGCGGCGCCGTCAGCAACGTTCAGATCACGAACGCGCCCGGGGGAACGATCAACGGCGGCATGGGCGAAGGGGGGGCGGGCATTGCCATTTTCAGCGGTAACGGCATTTCAGGGGTGGGCATCGCCAACTGGGCCAACATCACCGGCGGGGCGGGTTCGCGCTTCACGGAGGGTAGTGATCCCAACGGCGGGGACGGCATCGACATCACCGCGCCTTCCATCAGCGATGTGACGATCCTCAACGCGTCGATGAACGCCACCATCTCCGGGGGCGACGGGGCAGCGGGCGGGGGCTCCGGCGGGGATGGCATCAATATCAATGGCAATGTTGGTGACCCTTCCAACATCACGATCACCAACTACGGCATGATCCTGGGGGGCGCCGGATACGGCTCCGCGAATTTCGGCGGCACGGGCATCTATTTCGTGGGCCAGGACAACAGTAACGTCGTGTTCAACAATTGGTGCGGCATCCAGGGGGGTAACGGGTACAATGGGGCGGCTGGCGGCTACGGGGTGCAGATCGGCGATGTCAACAACTTCATCACGGCGGACCATGTGACACTGAACAACTGGGGGGAGATCAGCGCCGGCTCCGGCGCGGCGAATGCCACGCTCCCCGCAGGCTACCCCTCGGTGGCGATCTCGGTGTACGGCAGCAACAACGTGGTCAACCTGAATGGCCACTCGAGTGTGAACGGGACGATCCAGGGCGTGAACGTCGGGGGCAACAACACCCTGAACCTGAATTTCACGGGCATGAGCCCGGCGGCAATCGCAGCCCTGCATGCCCAGCTTGCGACGGATGGTTACCCCGGCAACAGCAACAATTTCACCGGCACATTCACGGTGCGCGGCGTAACCTACTATGTGGATCCCATGGTCCTGGGCGTGAATGTCTCCTCCTACGAGGAGATTCCGGGATTGACACAGGCCGAGTACGCCGTGGCAGTAAGCCTGGACAGCGCGACGACAAACCCGGCTCCGTGCAGCCCGCTGGCCGGTCTTTTCAACGCCATCGATACGAGCGGCAACACGCAACTGGCGCTGGATGAGCTGTCGCCGCTGATGTACCAGATTTACGGGGCTATCTCGCTGGCGCAGTTGAACTTCATCGCGCTGGAAATCGACCATCGTCTGAACAATCTGCGCGACGGCAGCGAGACCATCGACACCACGGGAATCGGCGGGGACACGACCGCCACGGCGGGCTACAGCAAGGACGGCAAGAACGTGGAGGTGCCTGCAACCGAGGCGCCCCAAAAACACTGGGGCTTCTTTGCAAGCGGGGCCGGAGTGTTCACGGACATCAACGGGACGGCCGCGAACGGGCTCACCGACGCGAACTTCAAGACCGCGGAGTTGATCATGGGAGTGGATGGCAAGATCAACGACAAGTGGACGACGGGCCTGCTTTTCAACTACGACTATACCGTCGCAACGCTGGACAGCCAGGGGAGCAAGGCAAACGTGCAGACGTTCACCGGCGGCGTTTACACCGGGTACCGCAACGAGGGCTGGTACGGGAACGGGCTGGCGACCTACGGGCACAACGCGTATGACAGCGACCGGACGATCATCTTCCCGGGCTTCAACCAGGTGGCGGTCGGTCATACGGATGGCAACCAGTACGAGGTGAATGTCGATGGCGGGTATGACTTCCACATCAACGACCATTTGACGATGGGACCACTGGCGGGGCTGCAGTATGTGCACCTGGACGTGGACGGATTCAACGAGGCGGGAGCCGGGGCGGCGGACCTGTCGGTGGGCAGCCAGACCGTGGACTCGCTGCGGTCGCGGCTGGGGTTTCGCGCGGATTATCACACTCAACTCCGGAAGGAAGTGGCGTTTGCAGCGGAACTGAGGGCGGAGTGGCAGCATGAGTTCCTGGACGACAGCTACGGGATCAGCTCCAGTTTCATCGGGGCCGGATTGTCGCCTTTCGTCGTGCAGACGACGAGCCCGCAGAGGGATTCGGCAATAATCGGAGGGGGCATCAATTTCACGGTGCGCGACCTCATGACAGTCTTCGTGGATTACGACGTGCAAACTGGCCAGCAGAGCTACTTTGAGCAAACCATCAAAGGCGGCTTGAAGTTCAGCTTCTAAGTTCTTCCCGCAACGTTTAATTCAAAACCCCGGCTGCGGAAATGCGGCCGGGGTTTTGTTTTTGAACGCGGACAGTTTGTATATTTGAAGTAAAACAAATTGTATTGAGAGAAGCCATCGTCCCGGCATCCGTGGGCATAAGGAAAAGGCTTAACAGGCGCCATTAGCGGCAAAAGATTCTTGTGTAATCGATTGTGATTGTTTAACAAGCTCCCATCATACGGCTATGATACGTTTAGCGTCTCCATAATCAAACTATGGATGGAGGACGATGCTGGGCGGCTCGTGCCACCCCCAAACCAATTCCGGCTTGAGCCAAAAACCAAGGAAAAAATCATGAAGTTATCAAAATCTGTAAAACAATTCACGCTGGCGTTGCTGGCACTCGCAGTCTGCGGAGGCGGGGTAGCCCGCGCAACCCCGCCGAATGGCTGGATATACGCCGGAAACACCCCCGGGGGTGGTTATAATATTGTCGGAAGCGCCGCGAATGTCGGGCCCCTCGGCCCGGGCACTTTCCCGACGAGCACCACGGCAAACGGCTTCGACAACATCACGTTGAATCTCGGAAGCGTCGCCATGAGCAATGGCAATACGATCACGATCACCACACTCAGCGACACCCTTACGAACAACGGCACGATCGTGGGTGGCGGGAACGGAGGGTATGGAGTAAAATGGGATGTGACCCTCGCCCCGGGTTTCTTTTCCTCATTGACCAACAACGGCAGCATCCAGGGGGCGAATGGCACTTCCAGCGGGGGCGACGGTGTTGAGATGGTCCTGGAAAGTAGCGGGGGAAATGGCGCTGGCACGTTCGTGAACAACGGAACCATCATCGGAGGAAACGGCACGAGCAACCGTGGTGGCTACGCCGTTGATTTTGAAATCTATGGATACGGTGCCCAGGGTACCGCAGCCGGTTCCCTGACCAATAACGGCACGCTGATCGGAGGCAACGGGACTTCCGGGGAGGAAGCCCTCTATATGCAGGTGGAGTCAAATAAGGGATCTTCCGCGATCGGGACGCTGATTAATAATGGAAACGCCACGGGCGGCTACGGAAGTTCAGGTGACGGCGGCACCGGTCTTGATTTTGAAATTTACGGCGATAAGGGCATCGGAATGGGAACCTTCATCAATAATGGTTCGGTAATGGGCGGGAGCGGCAGGTATGGAAACGAAGGCATCTATTACGAAGTGGATGGGGATTTTAGTGCGACCGGTATTTTCACCAACAACGGGAATGTTTCGGCGGGCAATGGGACAACTTACGCCGGCGATGCCGCGGTGGATATGGAGATCTACGGATACAAGGGCTCGGCCACCGGTGTTTTCACAAACAACGGCAGCCTTTTGTGCGGCAAGAGTGGGGGCTACCAGAGCTCCGGCGGCGATGGCGTATATTTTGAGGTCGATGGCGCCACCACGGTCCGCTCCACATTGATCAACAATGGCGTGATCATGGGCGCATACAGCACCAGCGGTAATACGAGCGTATACAGGGGCTCCGGCATCGAGTGGTACTCCGGGCGCGAACAAAGCGGTCAAAATCCCGATGTCTTTCCCACGCTCATCAACAACGGGACGATCATGGGAGCCACCGGCGCAGGCGGCAAGAACGGCGTTTATTTCGACTCTTACGACACCAACAGCCTCCATCTGGACTTCCGGAACTTCGGCTCGATCAGCGGCGGCAGCGGCGTCGTGGCGGGACAGGCGGGCGGCAACGGCATCTATCTGGATCTCACGAATAATGTGAACAATGTCAGCGGCGGTATCCGTAACTTCGGCTACCTGGACGGCGGCAACGGCGCAGCCGGCCAGAACGCGGGCGCGGGTGCGGTCGTTCTGGGCAACGGGGTAACGATTGATAACTGGGGGATGATCTCCACCGGCGCGGGATTGAACCAGGATGCGATCAAGATCACCGGCAACGACAACACGGTGAAACTGAAAGGGCATTCCACAACAAACGGCTTGATCGCGGCCACGGGCAATAACAACGTGCTGAACTTCCAGTTCACCGGCGTGAGCCCGGCCAGCGCTGCAGCCTTGAAGGCCGAGCTCGCTCCCTACCTCACTGGCATGCCGACCAGCGGCAGCGTCACCTTCCGCGGCACTACCATTAATTGGGACCCGCTCATCGTCGGTTTCAATGTCTCCTCCTACCAGCTCCAGGGCCTCACTCCGAACCAGCAGTCCATCGGCGCGAACCTCGACAGCCTCACCTACAATCCGGCCCCGGGCACTTCGCTCTTCAACATGCTTAACGCGATCGACCAGAGTGGCGCGGTGCCGCAGGCATTGGAAGCGCTCTCGCCTCAGCCTTACCAGATCTACGGCGACATTGCGGAGGCGACCGCAAACGGCCTCTCGCTCACCATCGACGAGCGCCTGAACAACCTGCGCGACGGCAGCGAGAGCATCGACACCTCAGGCATCGGCGGCACCACGGACCGCACAACGACGGCGGGCTACGACAAGGACGGCAAGACCGTGGTCGTACCCGAGCAGAAATCGCTGGAGAAACACTGGGGCTTCTTTGCGGAAGGCAGCGGGGTGTTTTCGAACATCGACGCGCACGGCGGCGACCTGAGCAACCAGGGATTCACGACCTCGGGATTGACGCTGGGCGTGGACGGCAAGGTGAACGACCATCTGGTGCTGGGCGGGCTCTTTGATTATAGCTACACCGTCGCGGACCTCGACAACGTCGGCAGCAAGGCCAACGTGCAGACATTGGGCGGAGGCATCTATGCCGGGTACCACAACGAAGGCTGGTATGGCAACGGGCTGGCCGCATGGGGCAGCAACGACTACAATAGCAACCGGAACATCCTCATCCCCGGGTTCAGCAACTCTGCGCTGGCGGAAACGCACGGCAACCAGGAGTCGATCAACATCGATGGCGGATACGACTTCCACCTGCTGGACAACAAGCTGACAGTCGGCCCCCTGGCCGGGTTGCAGTATGTGCATCTGGATGTGAACGGCTTCAACGAAGGCGGAGCCGGCGCCGCTGATCTCGCAGTAGGGGGCCAGAGCGTCGATTCCTTCCGTTCACGGCTCGGTGTCCACGCGCAATACCGCACGCAGGTTTGCAAGGAGGTGGCGTTCGCCACGGAGATTCGCGCTGCATGGCAGCATGAGTTCCTGGACGACAGCCGCGCGATCGGCGGCGCATTCATCGGGTCGGGCCTTGGAGCGTTCTCAGTGCAGACGACAAACCCGCAGCGTGACGCGGCACTGGTCGGCGTGGGTGCAAACTTCACCGTGCGCGACACGATGACGCTCTTCTTCGACTACGACGTCCAGGCCGGGCAGGAGAGTTACCTGGAGCAGAGCGTAAAGGGCGGCATCAAGCTCAGCTTCTAAACACACTGTAAAACATTCAACCAGAAGTCCCGGCCGTGGAAACGCGGCCGGGGTTTTTGTATTTAAGCACGGGCAGTTTGTATGTTTGAGGTAAATCAAATTGTATTGCGAGAAGCTGTTATTCTGGAATCCGGGGAGGGCCTGGAATTCCGGAATTTGCTGATTTTTAAAGGCTAAAGGGGGCGGTAAATTTAAAGTTTTTTCCTCGCGTGCCGAACTGAGAGCAACTACTCAATTAACACCCATGAGATTATCCCCCTTCCTTCGCCTCATACTGCTGGTCGCTCTCGTTCCAGCGATAGCGCCGGGACAGTCGCCCGCTTCCGGATCCGGCTCACTTCTGGTCAAGCCGGGGCAACAGATCCTGTTCCTGGGCGATTCGACGATTCAAGGCGGCTGGTCATCGGCCTCCGGTTTCATTCGCCTGGTGAGCCTCGGCCTGGCGAAGGAAAATGTCCCGGTCAAGCCGGGCGAGATCGGCACGATGGGAAACCGGCCGCAAGAACTGCTGGCCCTTTATGAAAAGAACGTGGCCACGATGTCTCCGAAGCCGGATTGGATGGTGGTCAGTTGCGGCCTGGATGCAATGCGCGCAGGGCTGCCGGGATCAGACCTGCCGACATTCCAGGAGAATATGAAAACGCTGGTGGACAAGGCGAAAGCGGCGGGGATCAAGGTGATGATCCTGACGACGAACATCGCCTATGAAACAGGCAGCCCCGCCGATAAAAAGGTGGCGGCCTATAATGATGCGCTCCGCGCCCTTGCGAAGGACGAGAATTGCCCGCTCACGGATTTGAACGCCGTGGAAACAGCAACCCTTAAGACGATGCCTCCCGGGCCGGGTAATACGCGGCTTTTGATGGGCGAGGCAACATTGAACACGCACGGGCAGCGCCTGGCCGCTTCGGAAATTCTGAAAACGTTCGGGGTGAGCCCTGCGCAGTTGGCTGAGATACAGGAGTCGTGGCTGGATGCGCCGAAATCGGCTACAGCAGGCCCCGTCACGGCCCGGCTCAATGGCACGGTCCCGATCACTTTGCGTCAATACAACGGTTTGGAGGCAGCCGCGATGAATCGCCACCAACCGCTGCAGATACTCTTGAGCGGGACTTACGCGGCGGATGTGATCGCCGCATTGCGCGCGGCGGATCCGTCCGCCGACATGGCGGCGATCCAGAAGTCGGCGCAATCGTTGTTTGAAAAGGACGTTGCGAACCTGTTGAAGGACGTGCCTGCGCCGGCTGCGCCTGTGGCTGCCTCAACGCCGCCAGCATCCCCGGCAGGCGAGGGCGTGCTGGTAAAGAGCGGGCAGAAAGTGGCGTTCCTGGGCGATTCGATCACCCAGTTCGGCTGGCAGCATCCCGATGGATACGTGAATCTGGTAATACGCGGACTCGCGACTGCAGGCGTACAGGCGGAACCCATTCCTGCCGGCGTGAGCGGCAATACCTCCAGGGACATGCTGGGTCGCTTGAAAACATCGGTATTGGACAAGCAACCGGACTGGATGACTCTCAGTTGCGGGGTCAACGACGTATGGCATGGACTCACCGGATGCGACCTGGAGACATACAAGAAGAACATCACCGCAATCGTCGACCAGGCGCAGGCGGCGAAGATCCAGGTGATGATCCTCACGGCCACGATGATCCAGGAGGCCGACAACGCGAACAACCAGAAGCTCGCAGCTTACAATGATTTTCTGCGCAGTCTGGCGCAAGAGCGGAAGCTCCCGCTGGCAGACCTGAATGAGGAGGAACGGGAAGCCCTGAAATCAATCCCCCCGGATGCTCCCTACAAGCACCTGACGGTGGACGGCGTGCACATGAACGCCCACGGAAACCAGATGATGGCCCTCGGGGTGCTGAAGGCATTCGGGCTGGGCGATGCGCAACTGGCCCAGGTGAAAGAGCGCTGGCTGGACGAGCCGAACGGTTCGAGCGCAGACGCGAATGCCGGGATTTACTGCGTGGCGGCAATCACGTTGCGGGAGAGCGACGCGCTGGAACAACAGGCCGCCGCAAACAAGAAACCAATCCTCGATTCCATTACACCACTATGCATGCAGGCATTGATCGAGCAGGCGAAATTGGATCCAAACGCGACCGATCTCGCGGCCTTGCAGGCGGCGGCACAGGTGTTATTCACTAAAAAGGTGACCGATCTTGCGAAGTCATCCGCAACTTCCGGACAACCCGTGCAAAAAGGGCCGGGCGGCCAATAGCATCGGCCCTTGCTCGCTATCCTTGCGGATCGAAGTCATTTGCCGTCCGTGAGCGGGCACGGAGGGAGTTCTATGCGGCCCCAGGCGTTGGGGGTTGGGCCCATTTCGAAGTGGAGGAGGGCGCCTTTGGCGATTTCGTGGTGGCGGAGCCAGGCGCGGTTGAGCGGGGCACCGTCGAGGGTGGCGCTTTGGATGTAGCGGTTTTCCGGGGATGCGGCGGGGGCTTCGATGATGAGTTTATGGCCTTCGGCGTTTACGGAAATTTCGCTGCGGGTGAAGAGGGGAGCGGTGAGCCAGTAGATGTCCTGTCCCATCGCGGGGTACAAGCCGAGCGCTGAGCAGATGTAAAATGTGCTCTGGCAGCCCATGTCTTCATTATCGTGCAGGCCGGGGCGCGTGGCGTTGTAATATTTTTTCAGCAACCTGCGCGTGGTGAGCATCGTGAGATCGGGGCGGCCGGCGTAGATGTACAGGTAGGCGATGTGGAGGCCGGTCTCGTTGTGGCGATAATGGAAGCGCTTGTTTTTTTGCTCCTCCGAGAAATAGAAATTGAGGTGCCCGACAAATGCCTCCGGACCACCGTGGCGGCGGACGAGGCCTGAGAAATCGTGCTGGGTGTTGAATGACCAGCGGATGCTGTTGCCCTCGTAGAAATAGGGATCGTACCAGAACTCGTCCTTGTAATATTCCGGGGCAAAGGGCTCGACCCAGGTGCCGTCGGGATTTTTTGGCCCGAAACATTTTTTGTCGTCGCGCCAGAGGTTCCAGAGTTTGCGGGAATCGTGGAAAAACTTTTGCGCAGTCGTGCACTCGCCGAGGACCTCTGCGAGTTTGCCGATGCACCAGTCCTGATAGCTGTATTCGAGGTGGCGGGAGACGCAGCCGAGCGCGACGCGCGTGGTCGTGAAACCGAGCGCCTGGTAATCGGGATGATAGCGCCCCGCGCTGTAAGGATCGGGCGGCGGAACCTCGGCGTTTTTGCGCATGGCGCGGAGTGCTTTCCGGTAATCGATCCCCTCGATGCCCTTTTGCGCGTATTCGGAGAGGATGACATCGGCGGAGCTGCCGCCCTGTATCCATGCGCTCTGGCCGTTCACCCAGGCATCGGGAAGCCAGCCGGTGTGGTCGTAAATATCGAGGAAGGCGTTCATGAGATCGCGGGAAAATTCCGGCTGGATGAGCGCAAGGAGGCTGTTTGCATTGCGCACGCTGTCCCACAGGCAGAGGACATCGGTGAACTGGCGCACACCCGATTTCCAGAGGTGGAATTCATCGTCGATGCCGAGATCGGACGGCATGCATAGAAGGCGGTAATGCATGGTGTGGAAAATCTTCCGCTCTTCCACGGAGCCGCCTTCCACCTGGAGCCGGTCGAGAAACGACCGCCATGTCGCGCGCGAGGCTTTGCGGATTTGATCGAAGGTTTTTCCCGCCGCTTCGCGATCCACGCTGGCGCGGGCATTTGCCACGCTCGAATACGAGATGCCCACCTGGAGTTCGACAGTCTGCCCATCCTCATAATGAAGCACGGCCCGCGCATTCGTCCCGCCGACGGCATCGCGATCAAGAATGCCCTCGCTGTTGCCGAGCATGAGCCGGGTCCATGGGCGATCCGCACGAAGGAAGAAATAAATCGAGTGCGGATGCAGATGGCCCCAGCCGCCGACGAAATCGGCGCGCCCGCAGATTTCACGGTCGGAAACCCTGCTGATGTAGCCGCCAATACTGACGGGGCTTTTTTCCCTCGGCTGGTCGTAGCCGTTCTGGACCGTGGCGCCCGCATCGATAAGGATATTGCCGCATTGGCCTTCCGGAAATGTATGGCGGTGGATGCCGGTGCGCGGGGTGGAGGTCAATTCCACGCGGATTTTAGAAGGCTCGAGCGTCACGCCGTAGTAGCCCACGCCGGCGGTTTCCCCGCTGATCTCCGAGGCGTCGATCTGGAGGCGCGGGTTGCCCGTGAAAGGCATCACGCCGATGTTGCCGTAGCGGCCGGTGCCGCCCGTGCCCGAGAGATGCGTATGGCTGAAATGAAGGATCGGCTCGCCCGACCTGTAACCGTTTGTCTTGTGGGGAGGCAAGGTGTCGGGACCGAGCCGCACGAGACTGAAGGGAAGGTACGGGCCGCAAAGGGTGTTTCCATATCCATCAATGGCGATGAAGGGGTCGATTTGATCCAGGGGGTCGTCCATAAGGCACTTAAGATCTTATTTGAACTGGTCTCCGAGGTAGGCATGGAGGTAGCGGAGGGGGTGGGATTTATCCTTGGTGACGCAGTCGAGGTATTTGGTGAGCAAGGGAATTGCGGCAGGGGTGTCCTTGACTGCCTGCATGATGTCTGCGCGGTAATCGGCGGAAGCGAGGTTGGCGAAGATGTTGGCGAGGCGGAGTGCGGCTTCGGGCTGGAGGTCGGGATTTGAGGCGTCGTTGAGCTGGGTCACGGTGAGGGCGAGGGCGGGTTTCCAGTCGTGCTGGCGGTAGAGGGTGTATGCGCGGCAGTTGCGAATGTCGGCGGAGTAGCGGCCGTTTGGAAATTCGCGGTCGTAATCGTCGAGGGGCTTGAGGACGCGCTTGGCGTCGAACGGCTCGACCTGGTGCGTCTGTAAGACATCACTGGAAATGCCGTTGGTCGCCGGGATGCTGTAGATGAACGGGCGGGAAAGGGCGAAGACGCTGCGGGCCAGCACGAACATGGCAGCCTCGCGCTTCGGGCTGTGCGGATATTTTTCCAGGAAGTCGCGCGTCATTTTTTCCATGGCGGCATAGTCCCGCGAGGGATAGGTGAAATGCTCCGCCTTCGAGTCCTCATCCTGCTTGTCCGGGATAACGACACCGGTATCAACCTCGGTCTGCGCCCCGGCGACGAGCGCGATGAGATTGAATTCCAGAAAATCCGCCACGGGTTTCATGGCCGGGTTTTTGAGGGCGTTGTTGATTTCGGCGGCCACGGCTTCATCCTTGTCTTCCACGGAAATGGCGGGGTTCGCAGGCGCGTCCTGCCAGACGGTGCGATGGAGCACATCGAGCCGCACGTTCACGTAAATTTTTTGCATTTCGGGGGTAATCGAGGGTTGCGCAAAGAACAGGTTGAGATCGTCGAGCATGTTCATGCAGCTTGCGTCCCCGATGGAATCGAAATTCTTTTTGAGGAGATCGCGGAGATCGCGCGCTTCCTTCGCGAATTTCTTCGGGGGCCACGCGGCGGCGTGATCGCGCAATGCGGTAACGCGACCCGGGAAAGCGCGGAATTCGTCGCCCGGGGTGGTGGGTGAAATACTTTTGTCGGTATCAAAGGCGTTGAGGTCGAAGTATGCATAACCGATGAGGTTCGCATCCGTCGTCCAGCGGGGGTACTCGTACATTTCACCATTGTCGTTTTGCTCGTCTGCCGGGGATTTCGGTTTCGGAATGCTCCAGTAAACCGCGTCGCGCGTCGCCTCGACGGAATCGGGGCACTCCTTGCGGAGGCGGTCATATAGCTGGCGTGAAACCGACTCGATATTGATTTCGCGGGCGAGGGTCTCCGCGTAATCGGAGGCTTTTGCGAGCGCCGGCATGGCGTTGAGCGCCTTCCAGCGGGCCTCCGCGTCGATGGGAGTGGCAGGCAGCAAGCGGGCGGCCTGCATCCACCAGCGGGAGGCGTGGCGCAGCTCGTCACGGTCCTCCAGCACGGTATCGACATCCTTCGCGCCCATGGCGCGGCCGTTTGCACGGCGCATGAGCCCATCAAAAGTTCGCTTGTCGAGGAATGGCACATCGGTGTCGAGCGGCGTCCTCAGCAGATTGTTGCGCGCGGCGGCCCAAGCATCCCCGACGCGGAGCATCGCGGCGGCTTTTTCCTTCGGCGCGGTTTCGGCATTCGCCGCGTTGGTGAGTTTTTCAAGATTGGCGGCAATCATGCCGAACTGCGCGGGGGTCATGTAGTTCCTCGCGCTGGCGAAATCCTCCAGCTCCAGGTAGCGCTCCGCCAGCACGGAGCTGATCCCGCTTTTTTCCGCATCGTCGAAGTCCTTGCTTTCCAGGGCGGCGGCCAGCTCGGGCAGAGGGGCGAAATTCAGCAGCGTGTCGATTGTTTCGGCCAGTTGCACGTTATCCAGGCCGGAGAGATTCGGATAAACGGAGCTGGTGGATGTATCCCACTCGGCTAGTGAGTTGGGATATTGCACGCCGTCGGTATAGCGCGAGTCCGCCATGTAATAGTAATCATTCTCGCTGTCCGCCTTTTTTCCCAGCATCTTGAGCTGGGCGAGCGCCTCGCTGGCCCGGTGGTCATCCTGCAAGGCGAGGGCGAGCCGGAGCCGGACACCCACGGCCAGCGGGCTCTTTGGGAAGAGGCCGAGGAAATTCTGGAAAGCTGTGGCGGCATCGTGCGGCTTGCCGGAGCGTTGCAAAGCAAGCGCTTGCGCGAAGAGCAAATCGTCGCTGTGCTCGAGCTGGTCGGGTGCGATTTCCGTGAGCTTCAGCGACTGGGCCTGGTCGCCGGCGCCGCTTGCCGCGAGGGCGAGCATTGCGAGATAGCGGGGCTGCCAGTCGCCGGATTTATAGAGATCCTTTTGCTTCACGACCGCAGCGGCGATGCGCGGCAGCATGGTTTTGCGCCATTTTTTGACGTCGGCGGGCCTGTCGATTTTTCCATCATAATTATCTGCCTCCGGCGCGCTGAGGACGAGATACGTGAAACCCATCGCGATGCGCGGATGGCGGGCGGCCAGCTCGAAAGCGGCATCTCCTTCCGGCTTTGCCGCGACATGCACCAGGGACGTCTCACACATAAAAATGGCGGATTTCAGCACCTCCGGGTGATCGGGCGACTCGGCTTGCGCGATATAATATCCAAGCGCTTTCAGGTAATCGGCCTGGTCAAAAGCGAGCGCACCGAGCCAGCCCTGCGTGTCGGCAACGAAACGGCCATGCGGATATTTTGCAAGGTAGCGCTGGAAGATGGCGATCGCCTCCTGTTGTGCGGTCGCAAGATCCTTTCCATTCAGCCCATCGGCGCGGGAGAGTGAAAAAGCGCAGCGGCCGAGCATGAAAAGCGCCATCTCAGCGCGGGGATGATCGGGAAATTCCTTCACGATGCGCTCGAACCATTCGCGGGGTTTGTCACGCTCGCCCCCTGCGAAAAGTGCTGCGCCACAAAGATAGAGATAGTGGGCTTTGAGGGGGCCGGTGGCTGCTGCTGCTCGTTTTTCCAGATCCGCCGAATCCATCTGACCAACATTCAGCCGCCAGCGAATGTAATCCTGCGCCGCCGGGACATCGCGGGACGAACCAGCAAGGACATCCCGGACATCATGCAAAACGTAGCACCATTCCTTCGTATCGTCGGAATAGTTTGCCCGCACTGCGGCGAGCAGCTTATCCACCTCGGGGATCAATCTGGCGGGAGGCTCTGTTTTCATGCGGTCGGCAATCGAGGTGATGGCGGCATCGATGTCTGGCATCTTCAGCTCCTTGCCAGGTTTGGTGGTTTCGTCAAAAATCTGCCCGAACGATTTTGCAGGAAGCATGTCGAACGAATCGCCGAGAGTCAAAGGAGGCACTTCGTCAAACCAGTCGCCGCCTGTTGCAAGCACGACCTGTGAGGATGCGGCGAGGGAAAGCCCGGCCGCGAAGAGAATTTTTAATCCTGGATGTTTTGCCATTTGGAATCTCCGGGGATGTTTACGATGTGGTAACGAATCTGGCTGAAATCCACGCCGGGGGCGAGTTGAATCAACCCGGTGCTTAATGATTGCCCGGCGCGGAGATGGCTGAACCAGAAAGTGAGCCGTGTTGCCAGGGGGATGGCGACCACGCGGGAATCCGGGCCCGACCCGGCGTGACCCGTCACCCGCCAGAAATCGCCCTCCACCGCCTCGCGAAAAACGAGGGCATCCGCCTCCAGTTCCACGGCATAACCGCGGTCGTGCGCGTCCTTCCCCGAGAGTCGCGGTTCGAGGTCGGCAGGGGCGTCGTTAACGAGTTCCAGTTGCGGGGAAGCGGGCTGTTTGCGCAGGATCAACCGTGGGACGGTATCGAGATGCGCAAGCTGTTTCAGCGACCAGCCGGAGGGGTCGGTGGAATCTGGCAGGCGAAAGAAGACTACGCCCGCCGCGCCGGAATTTTTTGCCGTGTCGAGGGCTGCCGCCAGCGCATCGCGATCGGGCCAGCGGACGCCGACGTGATCGCCTTTTTTCACGGGGATGTTTCCCACCGTGGTGGTTTCGCTCGCGCGAAGCAGGGTGACGCCGAGTGTTGTGGCCGCGACGGTTTCAAGCGACTTGTTGAAGCAGAGGTCGTCCCAGCTCCAATCGCGGATATGGCCGCGCGACAATCCGGTCGTTTGATCGTAAACAGTGAGGCGTGAAAAGAGCGGCAGGCCGGCGCGCCATTGCGCCTTGCAGCCGCTCCATTCCGCCAGTTCGCGCCGGACTTTCGCGGCATCCACCAGTGGGAGTGGCCCGGCGACGCCGGGCACGGGAGGATCGATTTGCACATCGTAAAACATCGGCACGATTTCATCCACGGCGGCTTGAAGCTGTTCCCATGCGGGATGGTGGCACCAGCCCTCGAGCGCAGTAACCGAGAGGTGGGGGACCTGCGCGTGGATTTGTTTCAACGCGGCGGCGAATTGCGTGAGCAGACGATCGGGGCAATCGGTATCCAACTGCACTTCATCGGGCGCAATGGCGTGAATTTTTTTGGAGAGTGCATCGACGGCGGCGCTGTTGTACGGATCCTGCACGAAGCTCGAAAGCCTGATGACGTCAACGACGTGCAATTCCTTGGTTGAAGGCCGCGGAATGACAGGAGGCACTTTCCATCGCCATTCACCGTCGCGATTTTCTATCTCGCCCACATGCCAGTAGAGCGTGTGGGCGCCATACGCCGTCAGCTCTTCGCGCTCCGCATCGCCGAGAGGATCGGCACGGTGCCATGTCCAGAAACCGGTGTCCCATGCGCGACTGGTTGAGGGAAGGGCTGCCAGGCAGAGCAGGATGAGGCAACGCGAAATGAGGCGGCGCAGAGATGGCAGAATCCGCGTGCCGTCTGTGGCCGGAAGGATCTTTACGCTCACAGCGATTTTTCCCACGCCGGAATTTGCGCCGGTTTACAATATAGGCGGCTCTTTAGCCTTCGGCGGGAGGAGCGGGATTCTCAAGCTTTCGCTTGGCCTTGTCTTCCTTCTTCTGCTTTTTTTCCAGTTCTTTCCTGCGTTTTTCAAACTGATAATTTGGTTTTGCCATTTGTATTCCTCCGGTAAAACAATCAGACCTGTGGCGGGGTGATGGCAAGTTATTTAACGGGAAGAAATTCGAGAAGTTAGAGCAGGCGGCGGACGAGGTGGCCGAGGATACCGACGGAGCGCTCCATTTGCGCGTTCCACGGGTAGCCGCAGTTGATGCGGATAAAGTTGCGGAAACCTCCATTCGGCGAAAACAAGGGGCCGGGGGCGATGCTGATGCCGGCGGCGCGGGCGTGCTTGAATAATTCGATGGAGTCCACTTTGCGCGGCATTTCGCACCAGAGGAGGAAGCCGCCCAGCGGGCGCGAGAGGCTGATGCCCTTGGGAAAACTTTCGACAATGGCTTCCTTCATCCGCGACACCTGCTGGCGATAGGCCTGCCGCGCGGAGCGCAGGTAGCGGTCGTAGCCGCCGTTCTTGAGAAATTCCGCGACGGCCAGCGTCGGAAGCAGGGAGCCACTGAAGGTGGTGGATCTTTTCAACTCGAGCGCTTTGTCGTGCCAGCGGCCAGCGGCCATGTAGCCCACGCGATACCCGGGTGCGAGTGTCTTGGAATAAGAACTGCAGAGGATTACCGAGCCATCGGGATCAAACGCCTTGAGGCAGCGGGGGCGCAGATCCTGGTGCTGCAGGTCGCCGTAGATGTCGTCCTCGATGACTGGGATGCCGCGCTTTGAGAACATGGCGACGACTTCTTTTTTCCGCTCGTCGGGCATGACGAATCCGACCGGGTTGTGGAAGTTTGGGATCAGTACGCATGCGGAGACGTGGTGTTTGCTTAAAGTTTTTTTCAATATCTCCAGATCGATGCCGTTGATGGAATCCACCGGGACAGGGAGCGCTTTCAGTCCCAGATCATGCACCATTCGCGCCAGGCCGAAGTAGGTGGGGGATTCGACGACCACGTAGTCGCCCGGCTTGCAGGTCGCGCGCAATGCAAGCGAGAGCGCCTCGGTGGCGCCGACTGTGACGATCAAGTCATCGGGCTTCAAGGCGCCACCCCATTCCAGGGAGCGGCGGGCGATTTCACGGCGGAGGATTTCGCTGCCGGGTGCCACGTCGTAATCGGTGCTTTCGGGGCCAAGCTTTCGTGCGATTGCCGCCATGGTGCGGGCAAGTTTTTCGCCCGGCAGCAGATCGGCACTAGGCAGTGCCGCACCGAGGGGCACGAGCTTGGATCCGGCGTGGTCCGCCAATAGTGACACGAGGGGATCCGTCTCGACGAAGCAGGATGTCTTGCGGATCACAGCAGCCGATTTCGGGGCAGGGACGAGTTCGTACAATCTGGCACGGACAAAAAAACCGGACTTTGGCCGCGCCTCGATGAGCCCCCGCGTTTCCATGACTGTGTATGCCTGCAATGCAGTCGGTATGCTGACGCGCTGCTGCGAACTGAATTGCCGCACGGACGGGACGCGGTCGCCGGGACGCAGGGAACGGCTGGTGATCATGCCTTCCAGCAAGTTCGCCAGCTTCAGGTAAGTGGGTTCTTCGCGGTGATGTTTGAGTTGCTGCATGACCTGAATATAAACAAAAAACCGATAATGCGAACAGATACACTTGTTTTGATTTTATTCCTGTACAGATGGAGTCATAAAAATCTGTACTAGCTAAAAAAATGACCGGCTGTGTCTGTTGCGGGCTGGTTGATGAGGTTAGGATTCAATCGTGGACACGAAGCCGTTACAGACCATCCCGCACTTGTGGAAATTTAGCTTGGGCACCTGGAGTCCCGCCCGGGCCGCGGCATGTCGTGTCGGGCTCAGGCCCGATGAGATGCTCTGCCTGGAAAAGTCATCCGGGGTCAACCGCATCCAGGTGCGGGAGGGGGTCGTCTGGTTGACGGAGACACCGGCGAGCCGCGATGTTTTGCTGCAAGCGGGGGAGCAATTTGAATTTTCCGGCCGCTGGCCGGTGGTGGTTCAATCGCTTGGCGATGCGCAGGCGGTGTTACTCGGGTGATTCCGCTCCGAGGCACGCTTGAAGTGGTCGGCGCCGGGGAGACCGGCGGGTTTGCCGAGGAGGGCGCCGATGCAGAAGGCACGGATGGAATCGAGGATGGCGCGGGCGAGGGGCCAGGTTTTGTAGAAACGGAGGAAGTTGCCGGGGAGGGTGCGGGCGATGCGGTGGCCGTGGGGGAGGCGCAGGGCTGTGTAGCAGAGATTTTGCAGCATGGCGCTGTGTTTTAAATATTCGTCGCGCTGTGATACCGCGCCGGCGGAGGAGGGAGGAATATGTTGCACCTGCGCGGTGGGGACGAGGATGCCTTTGTATTTGTGCGTGATGCGGAGGCTGAATTCCAAGTCTTCGCCGCGCACCCAGTAGTCGGCGCGGTGGACGCCAAGTTCATCGAGGGCACGCCGCGAGACGAGGAGCGCGATGCCGGTGGACCATGAAAACGGGATGGGATCGGGGCTGCAACGGGCGATGAATTCCGAGGGATCCTTCAGATCGCGAATGGCGCGGAATTTTGCGGGATCGAGCAGGCCGGGATAGTTCCCGATGGTTCCGTCTCCATTCAGTACCATGGCGGAAGCGACATCCGCATCTTCGCGCTGCATGGCCTCGAGCAGCAGTTCCGGCGCGCCGGGGAGGACGACGGCATCGTCATCAAGAATCCAGAGGTGGGTCATTGCGTTTCCGTACCAGGTGACTGCGGTCTTTTCGGCGATTTGCAGGCCACCGCCGCAGCCTGCATTTTCCAGTTGCGGGAGGCAGACGCCGGGCAGTCCGGAGGCTTCGAACACGTTTTGCGTCGCGGGGTCGTTGCCGTTGTCCACGACGATGATCGCGCCGAACTGGGTGCCCGTTTTTTTCAAGGAGTCGAGGAGGCGCACGAGTTCCGCGGGGCGGCGGCAGGTGGCGATGGCGATGACGATGAAGTGGCTCATACTCCCGCGCCAGCGGGTTGCGCGGCATTTTTTGCAAGAGCGGCCGGGAGGTGGCCGGCGTCGATCAGGCTGGTCATCTGCTGCCGGATCTCCGGCCAGACCGTGTCGGGTATGAGTTTCGTCATGCAGTAAGGTTCGGAAAATTTGCAGTAATCGAAGCATGGGCGCCACGGGCAGATGTCGCGCAGAATGATGCGATGCTCACTGCCCCACGGGCGGAACCAATCGGGGTCGCTGGGGCCGAAAATCGAAATGACGGGCCGCCCGCAACTGGCGGCAATGTGGCCCGGGCCACTGTCGTTGCACAAGAGCAGATCAGTGCGGCCCAGCACGGAAACAAGGTCGCTGATCGTGAGTTCAACGAGGTAGGTGTCGGCGAGTTCGGCGAGGCTGGAGGGGAGCGTGAGAGGCTCCGGGATGATGACGAGATGAAAATCGAAATGTGCGCGGAGCTGCGCGATGATGTGCGCGTAGTAGATTTCCGGCCAGCGCCGGACGGCGATCCTTGCGCCGGTATGGAGGCAGAGAACCGGCTTGGTGACATGGGCGAAAAGCTGGTCCGTGCGTTCACTACGATATCTGGTGTGATCGAGCCGGGGCTCTCCCGTGGCTGCACCGGGGAGCGCCATCTCGCCACCGAGCTGGCGCCAGTCCTCGACTTTGTGCTGTTTGGGCTTTATGCGATCCAGCCGTGAGGTGAGCAAGGCACGACTGATATCGAAGAGGTTGAAAAGCGGGCGCTGGGCGAAGCCGATGCGTTTTTTTGCGCCGATCAACCACATGAACAAATGATCGCGCGGGTCGTTCCGCGCGGAGACGGCGAGGTCGTATTTCTCGCGGCGAAGTTTGGAGATCAACGCGATGAGCGCGGTGAAATTCCATTTCCATAATTTGTATTTGCCCGTGTAGGCAGTCCACGGGGCATCGAAGGTGATGAATTGCAGCGCGGGGAACGTGGGCTCGAGCAAAGGCTTTGCATGCGCCTTGCCGAGGAGATGGACGTCGTCGTGCTCGAGCGCGGCGGCGATGACCGGCGTGGAGAAGGTGAGATCGCCGAGGCCCCATAATTCGACGATGAGGATCTTGCGTTTCATGGCCGGATCGGGCGGGATAAGACACAGCAGAGGCTTGGTAAGGGTTGGTAAAGGTTGATTAACCCTGGCAAGCCGTGGCAACCAGCGGTGCGCCATGCGGAGGAATTGATGAGCGACCGGGAAGGGGCGCAGGTTTTTGCCATGAGCCGGTATTTAACCCCCGGAGGCGTTGGGTTTCCAGATTTTTGGAAATAGATCGGCCACGAAATCCTTGATTGTCTTGTCTGCAAAGGCCTCGGATTCGGGTGAATTTGCCCGCATGCCGGTGGCGACGGTGACGTACGCCCAGCGCTGGTTGTAGCCCTTGAAGAGGCGGTCGCGCCAGTCGATGAGGCTGCGGCTGAACGGCGAGGCGGTGACATCGTTGTAACCGACGAACCAATAGTAGTAGAGGCTGGCATGGCCGTTTGCGGGGGCGTTGGTTTCCACATTTTGCAGGCGGGTCGCCTGGAGGGAGGGCATCGACTTCATGTTCAGCGGCACGGTCTCGATGTTTTTGTTAACGATTGTAAAACCCTGGGCGGGGAGGCACCGCTCGGGCTGGTGGAGGCTGGTATTCACATCCTGCCCGGCAAGGACGATGGAGACGTAAATACGGTTATGCATGGCGTTCGTGTAGATTTTGCGGGCGAACTCGGTATCGGGCCCGAGCACCGATTTTTCCTTGTCGGTGACTGCGCCATCCTCGCCGTGCCAGCCATCGAGATCCGCGGGCAGGGCAAGGACGACGCCCATCGGCTGGGTGCCCGTGAATTTCGGGAGCAGGAAGACGCTGCCCATGCCGAGCAGCAGCACCGCCTGCAGGATGAACAGGCGTTTAATAATCATAACTCCCCCCATCGTGCCCGGGCGGTTGCGGTTTGTTTTGTAGAGCGGGGGTTGTCGCCGCTATTTTTTTGAAATCGAGGTTCAACAGCCTGGCCGTGCCGACCATGGCCGCGATGGCGAACGGGAAAATGAGGTAGCCGGAAATCTCGTGGTATTTGCCACCTGCGAGATCCGCGTTGAACCATTTCGCGACGAGCAGGATGGTGAAGATGCGGCCGACATTTCCGATAATCGCAAACAGGGCGGAGCAGCCGACGAGGACGATCTTTTTCCAAAGCGCGTCCTGCGTGAGGTGCGCGTAAACGGAAGAAAGCATCGCCAGCGCGGTAATGGAACGGATGCCGCTGCAACCCTCCGCAACCTCAAAATGGAAACTGCTGTTGCTTGCCGCAAGCGTGGTGCCGACCGCATGGATGCTGATGCCCACGAGGTTCGCCAGCGCCCCGACGATGCCGGTGATGACGAACTGCAGCTTGAACGTCGCCTGCTCCACCACGCCGAACGGAATGAGAAATATCAGGAAGGCGCACGGAAAAAAGAGAAGACGCGCGACTTCCTTCCCCCAGACATACAGGATCGAGCCGTAAAGCAGGAAAGGGAGCGCCATCAGGGCCATGCGGGGCTGGAGGCAGCGCGCGCTCAACAAAAAGAGAAACACGCCGGCAAAGACAAAGGCGAGGCCCAGCGGCGCACCCTGCTTTTTTGCCTTCAGGATTTCGTCGCGGTGGCACCATGCGAGATAGAGTGAAATGAGGGGGACGAGCTTCGAGTGTTCCTGGTTCTGCTCGGGATTCCACGCCAGCCATGCCCAGACGGCGGCAGTCTCGGAATTATTGACAAAGAGATGGAGCGCGCCGAAAAAGAATGCCAGTGTGGCAACGAGGGCAATGCCAAGGGCCATGGCGACAGGGTTTTGCCGGCACCAGTTCACGAAATCCATGAATTCACCGTAAACGGTGGCATGCACGGGCGTGGATGTAGGGGAGACATCGGACATAATTGTTGCTACGGTAGTTTAAAACCGCCCTTTTGCAATACAAGTGCTTTGCATGAACCCCACTGATACCCCGGCCCCGCAATCTCCAGAGACCTGCCCCGTGCTTGGCAGCCCTCTTGCGGTCATCGACTACGAAAAGGCTGCGGCGCTGGTGCTGGCATGGGCCGGGGCGCACAATGGGGCGCATGCGGTTGCCGCGGCGAACACGCATGTGGTCACACTGGCGCGGCACGATGGAGCTTTTAAGGAAGCGCTGGGACAGTTTGACCTGCTGCTGCCGGATGGCATGCCGCTGGTCTGGTGCATGAACCGGTTTTCCGGGGCGGGGATGAAAGACCGCGTCTATGGTCCCACATTCATGCTGCATGTGCTGGAGGCTTCGGGCGCTCAATATTCGCATTTTCTGCTGGGCGGGTCGGAGGAATTGCTGGAGGCCTTGCAGAAGACGCTTTCAGAGAAATTTCCCGGCATCCGCGTTGCCGGGACGTATTCGCCGCCTTTCAGGCAATGGCCGGCGGACGAGGACGCCCGGATCATCGCCCGCATCGCGGAATCCGGAGCGCAATTTATCTGGGTCGGGCTGGGATGCCCGAAGCAGGAACTCTGGATCGCGCGCAACAAATCGAAGCTGCCACCGGGCGTGTATAGCGCGGTGGGGGCGGCATTTGCATTCCACGCGGGCCGCGTGAGCCAGGCACCGAAATGGGTGCAGGACCGGGGGCTGGAATGGCTTTACCGGCTGCTGGCGGAGCCGGGGCGACTGTGGAAGCGGTATCTGGTGTACAATAGCCTGTTTGTTTTTTATCTCTTCAGGGATTATTTGGTGGGGAAGTAGGCGAGGCGCGCGCGTTTGTTATTCAAACAAATCCGAATGCGTGCCGGTGCGCTCAAAGCGGACGTGGCCGGCTTCCAGAGTATAGATCAAAACCCAATCCGGCTCGATATGGCAGTCGTGACTTCCTTCGAAGTTTCCACGCAGGGGATGATCCTTGTATCCGGGCGGCAATTCCACCTCGTCAATCAAAAGGTCGATGACTGTTTTCAGCTTCACCAGATCCTTTCCGCGCTTTGCGGCGCGCTCGACGTCCTTTTTGAATTGACCGGTGCGGCTGAAAGTCCTCACAGCCCGAGATCAGCGTGAAGCGACTTCTTGCTGGAAAAATGTTTCACGCCTTTGCCTGCCTTGCTTGATTTCAATGTCCTGGCAGTCAGACTATTTGGAATTCTTACATCGAAAGGCACGCCGCGCTGCATTTTGATCTGGCGGTAAAGCAGGTGAATGGTTTGCGAGGCTGTAAGGCCAAGGTCGGAAAGAATGTCGTCCACCTCGTTTTTCAACCCCGGCTCGATCCGCGCGCGAATGGTGGTGGTTTTGCCCATGGGACGAATGTAGCCCGTTTGTAGCCACATTCAAGCTGGAAAAAAGAGAGGGAAGCTAAAGTCAGCCTCACGGGCGCACTTTTAAACCGGCGGATTTAGCGAGATCGTTTTGCCGGGCGTCGAAGGTGAGGAACTCTTTGGCGCCCAGTTCCAGAGCCGTGGCGACGTGGAGAACATCGAACCCGCGATGTCCATTTTTGACAGTGTATCTGCCGGAGAGCGACTCCGCTTTGCTGATGACACCAGACCAATCCACAGGCATGATTTCCAGCAGTCCGCCCTCGATGTCGCTTTGTAAATCCGCCAGCATGCTTCCGGCTTCCTTTTCGCCATAACCTTTGGCCGCGTCCTTCCCGTGAAGCCATGCTTGAAAACGTGCGGACTGCCGGAATTCGAAAAGCACGAGCGTTGTAACCGGTAATGCACCCTTTATCGACGCGCGATATTCAACGGCCTCCGCGGTGTTACACTGCGCGCGATAGAGCGCGCAAAGGAAAGAGGGGTCAGGATAGGCAGTCATCCCAGGTCATTTTCAAGCTCCGCATCGCGCATCGCCTTGACTTCCGCTGCGCTGAATACGCGGCTGCCCCATGTTTTCTTCATGCGTTGCATATGCTTTGCGGCGTTGAAGCTGGGAGCAGCCGGCTTTGACGCAGGAACAAGACGGGCGAAAGCGCGTCCGCGCTTGACGATCTCAACGGATTCCCCGTTTTCGATCCAAGCGGATACGCGCCTGAAGTGGTTACGAAGATCTGCGACCGATGCCGTTTTCATTATGATAGATAAATCTATCATGAAACGCCTTGAAAGGCAATCTCTCCTTTGTGGGGCGGCCGCGCCCGGGCTTACTTTGAGCCGGCGACTCGGAACATGATGCGGCCGGGGGCGCTGTGGCCGTCGCGTGACAATACCCGCCATTCCACCACATATTCGCCCGGGGGAAGCGGCTCCAGTTTTACCGAGAGGTGCGTCTTGTCAGCGGGGTCAACGGCCGGTTTGCCCTTCGCGAGATTGGTGTGTTTCGCAGCGGTCAGCTCGCTGGCGCTGAATACCTCGATGGTGTTGAAGCCTTCCTCCAGGAGTTCGTTGAACCACAGATCGAGTTGATCGGGAGAGGCGGAAAGCGTCGCGTCTTTAGCCGGGCTGGACTTTATCATCCGGGCATGCGCATGGGCTTCCGGGGCAAGGGCCAGTGATAAGATGAGGGCGAACAAAAACACGATTCCTCCGCGCACCGTTGTTTGAAATATCGTTTTCATAACGCCCGATTAATACTATTTCAGGCGTTGATTCGAAAGACTTTTTGCGAGGGAAAAGGGGCCTATGGGCCGGACGGGACTTCTACTTGCTGTTCTTTAAGGAAAAGGCTTACTTTTTAGCCTGGCTCCAGGCCTGCATGCGCCAGGCGCGGGGGCTTTTGCCGTAGGCGTGGCGGAACTTGCGGGAAAAATGGAATGCGTTGGCGAAGCCGCAGCGCAGGGCGATCTCCTCGATGGAAAGCCCGGTGTGGGAAAGCCAGTCGAGCGCGATCTCGAGCCGTTTGCCGTAGAGATATTGCGTTGGCGTGGGCCAGCCACGTTCGCGGAAAAGCTTCATGAGGTGCTGGCGTGAGACACCGGCGGCGGTGGCGAGATTCGCAAGCTTTAACGGACCGGCATATTCACGTGAGACAAAATCATCCATCCGGGAGAGGGCTTCCCCGGCAGGGGTCTGGATTTTCCCGCCGACCTGGACCTGGAATGCAAAACCGGAGAGGAGTGCGAGACCGATCCCAAGGAAATAGCCTGCTTCGATCTCTTCGCTCGCGGGGGAGCCCGGCAGGTTTGTCTTTCCCAGCTTGAGGAGCGTGGCGAGGTGCGATCCGAAGGGTGCCGGCTCCGTGACAGAGCGGAAGAGCCTGCGCATCCGCGCGGTAAGGGCATACCGGGAAATGGCGCACCAGCTATGGTGGGTTTCTGTTTCGCGGGAGAACTGGAAATGCTCGCGGTGACCCGGCGAGAGAAGGATCGCGTGGCCTGCGCCCACGGCGAGCTTCCTGCCATCCAGCCGCAAATCGAGCGACCCCCGGTGGAGTACGACGAGCTGGAAATCCGGCTGCGTGCGCGGGCCGCAAACACCGCCGGGCATGTAGATCACGTCCCCGAAAATGACATCCCCCCGGAGTCTCCGGAGATTCACCCGGGATATGTTTTTGAGAACCTCAGGCATGGTGTTTTTTCACTCTTCCACTAATTTTCTTCCATGACAACACCTGTTTCGCTCAATCCCGACCGGCTCGCCCCCGATGAACTGGCCGGGCAACTCGGGCCATGGGGATCATGGCCGGAGGATGGATCGCTTCCCAACGGTTACTTTAAAAATCCGCTCACGGAGGATGTTGCCGGCTTTTACAAGGAGAATGGGTTTGCCGTGCTCCATGATGCATTGAGCGCGGCGGAGGTTGAAGAGCTGAAGCGTGAGACCTTGAAGTTATGCCGCAATGACGACGGTCTTGTGGGAGGAATCGCACCCGCCGATCCAGCCGATTCGGATCTGGCGGCGATGCAGCGGGTGCTTTGCATCCATTTCCCGCACAAGCTCACGGAGGTATTTCATCGCGCGCTGGCTTACAAACCGATGGTCGATCTGCTCACCCAGGTCATCAGCCCGAATGTGAAATGCATGCAGTCGATGCTCTTTGTGAAGGCATCGGGCAAGCCGGGTCAGGCATGGCACCAGGATGAGGATTACATTCCCACGCGCGACCGTTCGCTGACCGGCGCCTGGATCGCGCTGGATGACGCCACTGTCGAGAACGGATGCCTGTGGGTGCTGCCCGGCTCGCAGAAGCGGGGCATCCTCTGGCCGCAGAAATTTCATTTCGACAACCGGTTCGACTGCTCCCGCGAAAGCTACGATTTTCCGTGGGACGATGCGGATTCCGTGCCCGTGGAGGTGAAAGCCGGATCGATCGTATTTTTCAACGGCTACCTGCTGCACCGTTCGCTGCCGAACCGCGCGGAGACCGGTTTCCGGCGCGCGTTGGTGAACCACTACATGAGCGCCGAGTCGCTGCTGCCGTGGCACAAGCCGGATGAGAAAACGTGGATGGCCATAGCGGATTACCGCGACATCGTGATGGTGGCCGGAAAAGATCCGTATGCCTACAAGGGGACCGTGGAGCTGGCGAAGGCGTTTGTGCGCGCCGGGGGAAATGGCGGCTGCGCGGACTGGAACGACGAGGAGCAGAAGCAGAAGGCGGCGGAGGTGAAAAACCGCGTTTTGAGCAATGTGTAATGGAAAATAACGAAGCTCGAATGACGAAATGCCCGTGCACGGGCCAGGCTTCAAAACTTCGTTGACACGGCTGAACTTGTGAGACAGGCTTGTATCACAATGAAAATCGCAACCGTGCGGGATTTAAGAAACCATTTCGCGGATGTGGCGAAGTGGATCGAAAGCGGGGAGCAAGTTGCCATCACGCGCAATGGCGCAGCCTTTGCCACGCTTGCCCCCGCCAGGCCGGCGAAACGCGTGAAAGTGGATTGGGCATCCCGCTTTGCCAAGCGCAAACCGCTCGGACGCAAGTTGACAGCGAAGGAAACCGAAGCGTTCTGGGCAGGTTTGCGGGATTAAGTGAATGGAAGCCGACTCCTACCCCGATTCCTCATTTCTTGTCTCCCTGCATCGCGCGGACGCGATGCATGACGTTGCGCTGGCTTTCATGGAAAAAGCCGCGCTTTCCCTTGTCTTCACTCCGCTGCATCGCATCGAAGTGCGCAATGCGCTTCGCAACGCCACGGCGGGCGGGGCAATGACTGCATTCGATTGCAAGCGGGCTTTCCGGCAGATTGAGGAGGATTTGCGCGACGGCTATCTTGTTCACATGCCTGTTGAGTGGACGGACGTTTTGCGTCGCGCCGACGAATTGAGTGAAAAACACGCAGCGAAGGAGGGACAGCGCACCATTGATTTGCTGCACGTTGCCTTTGCGCTTGAATGCGGCGCAAAGACCTTCCTTTCTTTCGACAACCGGCAGCGCAGCCTCGCTAAAGCCGCCGGGTTGAAAGTGAAGCCGTGAATAGGACTTTATAGGTCCTGTGCGACCTATGGGTCTTATGGCATCGGAGGCTGACTTGGAGCGGTGGGAGCCTTGGGCGTCGCTGGCTTTGCCTCGAGCCGCTTGATGGTGTGCTCGAGTTTCTGGACGCGGTTGGAAAGCCGCTCAAAAATGGTGCGGATGTCGGGCGGAATATCGACGCACTCCTCGCAATGGAAACGCGTGGCGAGACTGGCCTTGATGGGATACTCGAATTGTTTGCCGCAGGCGCGGCAAGTGCGGATGCGGGTGGCGGGTTGGGGCTTGGACATGGCTTCAGAAATGACGAATGACGAATGACGAAGCTCGAAAGAATGACGAAGCCGGAATGACGAAGCTCTGGTCGACGATCACTATTTTAAAATTCGTCATTCGACATTCGTGCTTCACCATTTTCCCTACCTCTTACGTTGTTCCAACTCTCTCACTGAGCTGGTCACGCCTCCGTCCATGAGCAGGCGCCGGTCGCGGGAGCGGGTTTCGCCGATGGCGGTGACGCGGATGGCGGCTTCGTCGGTGACGGGGCATTCGTGCTCGCAGATGCCGCAGCCGATGCAGAGCGCGGGATCGACGTAGGGGCGGCGCAGGGTGATGTCCGTGCCGTCACGCTTGGTGATGGTGACTTCGCGCGAAAAGATCGCCTTGGGCGAGACGGGGCAGACTTCCTCACAGACGACGCACGGCGTCTCCATGCTCCACGGGAGGCAGCGGCCGTGATCGTAAAACGCCGTGCCGAGCCGCACGGGGCCCTGCTCCGCAAATTTCCCGACGCCCGTTTTTTCCTCGATGGAGATGCGCTGGATCGCGCCCGTCGGGCAGGCGTCGCCGCAAAGGGTGCAGTTCAGTTCGCAGTAGCCGATCCTGTTGTTGAGGATCGGCGTCCAGATTCCCTCCAGGCCGGCTTGCAGGAATGCGGGCTGCAACACATTCGTCGGGCAGACGCGGATGCACTGGTCGCACTTGATGCAGCGCTCGAGGAAATCCTTCTCCTCCACGGAGCCGGGCGGGCGGATCACCTTTTTGTTGTAATCCCGATCCTGCGCGCCGGAGGTCCTGCCGAACCCGAAGAACGCAAAGCCCAGCATGCCGCCGAGCAATGCGCGCCGCGCGGGAACGGCGGGCGCGGTGACCTCATGCTGCAGCGGCGGCATGAACTTGAAGGAGATGGCGTCCTCGGGGCAATCCTCGATGCAGTTGAAGCAGACGAAGCATTCGCTCTTGCGGAGCTGCGTGTGGGGATCGGATGCGCCCTCGCAATTTTTCAGGCAGAGATCGCAGTCCACGCATTTTGTCGGGTTGCGCTCGATGCGCCAGAGGGCGACGGGAGCGATGCTGCCGAGAAACGCGCCGAGCGGACAAAGGACCCGGCAGAAAAAACGCGGGATCACGACATTCATCCCGACCAGCAGAAACAGGAAAAAGCCAACGACCCACCCTCCCACATAATAATTCTGCCTCACGTAAAACGTGGAGGGAAAGATGAGATTCAGCGTCGGGAGAATCGCAGTCGTCATCGACCGGTGGAACAGGCAGATCGGATCAAGCAGCCCGATCTGCAGGCTGCCGAACAGGGCGGCGACGATCATGCCGATGAGGATGATGTATTTCGTCTGGTAGATGCTGCGGTAGCGGTTCGACTCGATGCGCACCTTGTCCTCGGCGCGGCCCTTGCCCATGAGCCAGCCGATGAAGTGATGCAGGATGCCATAGGGACAAATCCAGTTGCAAAAAATGCGCCCGAACAGGATGGAGGGAACAAGCAGGAGCAGGCTCCAGAGCAGCCCCTTGTAAATCGTGTGGGTGGTGATCGCCGTCGCGGTGGCCACGAGTGGGTCGAGCTCCAGGAAGAGCGAGATCGGGTAGCCCTTGTAATACCGCAGGTCGGAGATGATGACGAAAAACAGAAACAGGCTGAAGAAGAAGACCTGCGAAATGCGCCGTGCTGTGCGGAGTTTCATACGGGACCGGGGGACTTCGGGATCAGACCTGCACTTCCTTGTAGTTTGCTTCCTTCCAGTTCTTGTTGCCGAGGCCGCGGTCGTGGGCCTTGTGAATGTAGGTAAGCTCCGCGATATCGCGCTCGAGCAGATGGCTGTAGCCGTAGCTGTCCACTGCGACCATGTCCGTGCCGGCCACGACCGTACCCATCGGCTTCACGTCGGAGAGGCGTCCGCCGGTCGGCCCGTTTTTCATGAGGACATTCATGCCATCGAGAATCACGAGCGTCGGCTTCATCATCATCGGGAAATCGGAGACGATGCTGTGGATGTGCTGGTGGAACTGATTGCGCCGTCCGCCGAGGAGGCCGTACCAGTTTTTCGTGGTCATGGAGGCGTGGCAGAGATTGTGGTCCTTGCACGGCGCGAGGCCGATGACCTTCGTCGCCTTCTTGAACGGCTCGTGGAAAAATGTCCAGTGCTTCAGGATCTCACCATCCATCTGCAGCGGCGCGAAGGAATTTGTCTCGGGGTAAAGAAGGTCGAGGCCGAGCTCGTCCGCGACCTGCCGCAGGCCGCTCTTGAGGAAACAACCGGTCGGGCTGTTGATCGGGTTATCCGAGATGATGATCTTCGACGCACCGGCTGCGAAGACCAGCTTCGCCACCGCGCGGAGCGCATCGGGATGCGTGGTCGCGGCGAGCGCGGGTGGGCGGTCAAATGCGACGTTCGGCTTGATCATCACGACATCGTCTTTTTTGATGAAGCGCGACATGCCGCCCAGCGCGCCGATTGCCGCGCTCACGGTTTTTTCGTGGTCGGGCCCATGCGCGATCGCCATGGAAGGCAGCAGTTTGTCCGCGCCAAATCTGAAATCAGGCAACTGCAGCCCCTTCTGGTCCTCGAAGCCCGGGAGGTAATGATTCGGCTGCCAGAGCTTGCGGCCCGCGACCAGCGAGCCGGTGATGAGCGCGCCCGCGGCGCCCGCGCGGATAAGGAATTCGCGGCGGCCGATGCGACTTTCCTGCGGCTGGTTTTCGTCTTCGTTGCTGCCTGGTGTGGTATTCATTTGATTTTCCCCTGTAGATATTCCTCCACAAACTTGCGGGCTTTCTCCGCGTCCTGCGCGTCGATCACACCGCCCAGCTCGCCTTCGCGCTGGTATATTACCTTACACTTTCCAAAGCTTTCCGCCTGAAAAATTTTCGCCCCCTGCTCATCGGGCAAATCGCTCTCCTTGCCGAACTTCCCGGAGAAGGTCTGGTAGGATTTCCACGCCACCGCCGTCTCCTGCGGGGTCGCGAGCATGATGAAGAACGAAAGCTTCGCGCCGTTGTAATCATAGGAAGCCTGGAACACGTTTTTCAGGAACGACTGCCCCTGCGCATTCTCCGGCACAAATGTCACGCTGCCGGCCACCATGCCCGTCACGGGGAGCCGGCGCACGCCGTCGAGCCCGGCATTGTCCTCGGGAATCGATTTTGCGCGGTCCATGGCGATTGCCTTCGCCGCGGCAACGGTCTTCGGGTTTTGATCGGACGCGAGGATCTGGATGTAACAAGCCCCCTGCCTGAAATAGTAGCCCAGCTCGCCCGAGTAGCCATCCGGCGCGAAATCGATGGGCTTGCCGGCCGGGTCGCGCTCGAGGGCGAACATGCCAAAGGCATTGATCGGCGTGTCCATGCGGTATTCATAGACATCCACGTAGCTGCCAGCGGCACCGTACACCGAGAAGGAGCGGCTTCGCAGTGACTGGAAATTAAACCCGAGGTAGGCCGGGGCGCGCCCGTCGATTTTTTCAAAGAGGTTGTCGGCGTTGTAAAACTCCGTTTTACCCATCGGCTTGATGCCCGGGAGGTTGATATCCATCGGCGGCTGCGCGGTGGATGCTGCCCCGGCTGGAGCGCCGGGAGTTGCGGGGGCCGCCGGTGCGGAAGATGATTCCTCGCCCCCGCCTTCGCCCGATGATTCGGCGGCGGAGCTTTTCACCGCAGGCGGCAGCGCGGTCTTGGGCGTATTCGTCGCCCCTTCCTCGCCGGGCTGGACGCCTCCGTCAGTGCGCAACGTCCCAGCTTTTCCTTCCACGGCCTTGGTGGTGGATTCCAGCGCATCCGTGCGCAGGCTGTAGAGATTGGGATCGAAATGTCTCCCCTTGATCGCGATGGCGATGCCGATGCAAACGATGAGGCACACGATCACGATTGCGGAGACGCGCTCGGCCAGCGGCACCTTCGTGCGCACGAAGGCATTCCGGCCCCGCTTTTCACCGCCGGGGCCTTTGAAAAAAGCCATGAAACCTTTCACGCTGGGATTCACGGGAATTTTATGCGCGATTCCCGGTCAAGCAAAGTACCGGTGGGCGCGCTTGATGATCTCCGGGTAATCCGTCTTGAACGAACACGCATCGCGCAGCGCCGCGAGATCCGCGGAGGTGTGGTCGCGATGCTCCGGGGCCAGCGCGTGGTAAAGGTCACGCGCCCCGAGGTCGCCATCCTGTTCATAATAGGTGACGAATCGCGCAATGTCCGTGAAGGCAAACCTGCTCGCGCCGCCCGTCGCATCGCACGCGGGGCAGCCCGGGCACATCGTGCGGCGGCCCGCCATCACGATCTCCTTGAGCGCCGCCATGTCGCTGATCTTCAGCGGCTCCTTGTAGCTCCGCGCGGCGGTCGTGCTGTTCTGCATCTGGTCCACGTTCTCGATGTTGTTGCAGATCGCCGAAATGCGCGGGTCGCTCCAGCACGCGTGCAGCTTCGCCTGGTGGACATCGAGCCCGAGCTTGTCAAATTCCGGCAACCGCTTCGGCACATCGTTCGTGTCGCGCATGGTCTTCATGGCGATAAGCCCGATGCCGGCTTTGTTGCAGGCGGTCATTGCGACATTCAGCGGATCGTCCGGCGTCATGAAGGGCGAGTAGCGCACCATGATCGCATCCACAAATCCCCCGAGCGCCGCCGCGGAGAGATATTCCGCGCGCTTGTCGTCGTGGCAGGAGAAGCCGACCATCCTGCATTTTCCGGAGCTTTTGAGTTGCGCGATTGTCTTTTTAAAAGCGTCGCTCTTCGGCCAGTCCAGCGAAGCATCGCCGTACTCCCGGGTGCCGATGCCGTGGATGAAAAACAGGTCGAGATAGCTCGTGCCGCACGCCGCGAGCCGGCGGTCCACCATCTCCAGGAGCTGCTCCGGCCCCTGGTGCGGGTGGTCTTTTGAGACGAGGAAGATCTCCTTGCGGCGCTCGGGATATTTCGCCAGCCACTGGGCCACGATTTTCTCCGACTCGCGATGGATGTAACAATCCGCCGTGTCGAAATAACGCATGCCCATCGACCACGCGATATCGAGATAATCCGGGCTGTACGCGCTCATCATGCCCCCGAGGCTCACCATCGAGACATGCGGGCCGTTTTTGCCGAGCTGGC
>Ga0302319_10001854_pt1 | contig 46784 bp, 46 predicted proteins | sample Bog_T0_2_FD_203319 | JGI IMG/M metagenome (GOLD analysis project Ga0302319, IMG submission 203319) | Peat permafrost microbial communities from Stordalen Mire near Abisko, Sweden - Bog_T0_2 | ecosystem: Environmental > Terrestrial > Soil > Wetlands > Peat | place: Sweden: Abisko, Stordalen Mire...
CAAAAATGCTGCATACTCGATTCATGGCGGAAATCCTCTCGGTTGAGATCGGTTCTAGGCAAACCCAGATCTGAACCTAGCAGGATTTCCGTCAAGTCTTACGAAATCGTCTTGGACAGGTGTGGTCCCCGACCTGCCAACGCCGGAAGCAAACTCGAAGCCGGGAGGAAGAACACTTGGCAGGTCGGGGACCTGCCCCACTATGCCACCGGCACGAGCACGCGTTCGGCCATGGCATGCTTCAGCGCCTCGATTCCCTGCCCGGTCACGCTGGAGATTTCGAAGAAGGGCAGGCCTCGCTCTTCGGCCAGGCGGCGCAAGTGGGCGACCCGCTCCGGGTCCTGGGCGGCATCCATCTTGGCGGCCACCACGATCATCGGCTTCTGCGCCAGTTCCTGGCTGAAACTGGCTAGTTCGCGCATGATAATTTCGAAATCTTCCTCCGGCTGGCGGCCGGTCGATTCCGACAGATCCACCAGGTGCGCCAGCAGGCGTGTGCGTTCGATGTGGCGCAGGAACTGGATGCCCAAGCCCGCCCCGGCGTGCGCGCCCTCGATCAAGCCGGGAAGGTCGGCCACCACGAAGCTGCGGAAGTCGTCGAGCTTGACCACGCCCAGATGGGGTTCCAGGGTGGTGAACGCGTAATCGGCGATTTTGGGCCGCGCGGCGGAGATGCGCGAGATAAGCGTGGATTTTCCGGCGTTCGGAAAACCGACCAGGCCGACATCGGCTAGCAGCTTCAATTCCAGGCGCAGGCGTTTTTCTTCGCCGGGGCGTCCGGGCTCATGCTCGGTCGGCGCCTGGTGAGTCGCGGTGGCGCGGCCCCCGTTGCCGCGGCCGCCGCGGCCGCCGCGGGCGGCCAGGAACCGCTGGCCCGGTTCGGTGAAATCGAAAAGAAGGATGCCGGTGGCCTCGTTGTAAACCACTGTCCCCACCGGGACCGGCACGTCGATCGAACGGCCCTCGGCGCCGGTGCAATCGCTGCCTTCACCGTGCCGGCCGCGCTCGGCGCGATGCTCGGGGTTGTAACTGAATTGAAGCAGGGTGTTCTGGTGAACGGTGGAGACCAGGTAGACGTCGCCGCCGCGGCCGCCGTCGCCGCCCGAAGGACCGCCGCGCGGGACGTATTTCTCCCGCCGGAAGGCCATGCAGCCGTTGCCGCCGTCGCCGGCTTTAACCAGGATGCGCGCTTGGTCGAGAAATAACATGTCGTAGGGGCCGAGCGTGCTGGCAACGCTGTGTAGGGGCCGGGCATACCCGGCCCGCGCGCCCGGCCGCACGAGGAAGGAAATCTTACTGGACGGCGTTGATGCGGACGAACTTACCCAAATGGCCGCGGTCCTTGAACTCCACCACGCCGGTTACTTTGGCGAACAGCGTGTCGTCCTTGCCCCAGCCGACGTTGAGGCCCGGTTTGAGCCTGGTACCGCGCTGCCGCACGATGATCGAACCGCCGGGAACCAGTTGGCCGCCAAACACCTTAATCCCCAGCCGCTGCGCGTTGGAGTCGCGCCCGTTCTTGGAACTGCCTAAACCTTTTTTATGCGCCATACGTCACCTATGCCAGAATTTCGCCGACCTTGATTTCGGTGAAGGCCTGCCGATGGCCGATGGTTTTCTTGTACTGTTTCTTACGTTTGAACTTGAAAACGATCACCTTGTCGCCGCGGCCGTTGCCCACGATGGTTGCCTTCAGCGTGCGCGCCGAGACCATGGCGCCATCCTGGAACGCGGCCTTCACGGGCAACTCCACCTCAGCGCCCACCTCGCCCGGCAGCTTTTCCACGCGGACAACCTCACCCGGGGAAACCACATACTGCTTCCCGCCGGTTTCAATAATCAGTTGCATTTCAACCTCTTGCTTTGGGAGCCGGAACACACGGAGTGCGTCGGAACCACTGGAGTAAACTTCGAGTTTACTACAGATCCGGCGCCGGCGGCAAACGCAGATAGGGCGTGCTTTAGCTTGCCGGTTGTTTTAGCCAAATCACTCAGCCTGGCGCTGCTCACCGGTGGCCGTAGTACCGGTGGACGGGCAGAGGGTTTTTGCGACTCGTTTTCCGGCCAGTTATGATAAGCTGTAGACTGGGTTGTCTGGGCAAGGAGTTTCACCACAATTTGGTAACGCCGGGGCCACCAAGGGCGTCCAACCAAACGAAGGATAGCAGCCCATCCGGGGAGATGGTGGCATAAGACATGGCTGATCTCTCAAATTCCAGTAATTCACTTGGCACCAACCCGAACGATCACCTCGCCCGGTTGCTGGTGGACGATATCGAGGATCCCTGGTACAAGTCTTTCTGGCAGAATGTCAAAGACGCCATTAACCCGCCCAAACTACCTCCGCTCGAGCTCACTTCCCAGCCGGTAGCGGTAAAGGATATCTGGGGGCTGTACGGACGGCAGAAGAAGTCGTTCGTGATGTCGACAGGTTTCCAGGTGGTGGTGGTCCTGGCGGCTTTGTGGGTTTTCTCGATTCCCGCCGTGCAGAAGACGATGCAAAAAGGCGTTGCGGTGTTCCTGCCCGATCTGTCGCCGGCCCCGGAAATGAAGATCGATAAGGGCGGCGGCGGCGGCGGCAACCGCTCCCCGCTGCCAGCCAGCAAGGGTGCGTTGCCGAAGGTCGCGCCGCGGCAGTTCACTCCGCCCTCCGCGGTCGTTCAGAATCTGAATCCCAAACTGGTGATGGATCCCACCATCCTGGCGCCTCCGGACGTCCAAATGCCGAACGTCAACATGAGCCAGTACGGCGACCCGCTGGCCAAACTGGGTCCTCCCTCGAACGGGCCAGGTTATGGCGGCGGCATTGGTTCCGGGCACGGCGGCGGTGTCGGCTCCGGCAGTGGCGGCGGCGTCGGCCCCGGAGCGGACGGCGGCTTCGGCGGCGGCGCCTACAGGGTGGGCAACGGCGTTACGGCGCCGGTGGTGCTGTACAAGAAAGAGCCGGAGTATTCCGAGGAGGCCCGCAAGGCCAAATATCAGGGCACGGTGGTTCTTTACATCGAAGTGGATCCCAGCGGACGCGCCGTAAACCCGAGAGTGGTTCGCAGTCTGGGGCTGGGGCTGGACGAAAAGGCCATGGAAGCCGTGCGCCAATGGAAGTTCAAGCCCGGCTACAGGGACGGCAAACCCGTCACCGTGGCCGCCACGATTGAAGTCAACTTCCGGTTGCTTTAGTGAGGCAGGTCCCCGACCTGCCAAATTGTCAGTCACCGCCCATCTTCCCCACTAACTCAATCACTTACCTTCCAAACCCCTTGACGCACCCCTTATCCTTGAATTGGGACTGTGGCGCCAGGCACCGCTGCTAGTCCTTACTTGCTGGCCAGCAAGCGTTGCATTCAAGTGGTACTGAACTTCCGGCGCCCCTGAAAGGCATGCGGGGTCCCCTACGGGCAGGACTCCCGACGGAAGACTTTGGATTCCCGGAATTCATAACCGCCGGCGGAATACGGATAGCAGTTATCGCCGCCCGCTCGGATAACAGAGAGTAAGGAACGAATCGACCCGACATTGTCCGCCATCCAGCGGGCTCACATCGACGAAGTTACTACTCAATCCATCGGGTGGCCGATACGCACGGCGCTAAGTCCGCGAAGCCCGGCCACCCGCAACGCACTCCTAATCTTTTCCACCCACTCCTCTGGGCCGCAGTGTGCCCAAACAAATCCCAACCCAAGTCACGTCACAACGCGCACGCAACGAACCTCACGCTCCGTAGGGGCCGGGCATCGCCCGGCCCGCTCCCCGCGGCGTCAGCCCCACGGAGCAATACCCGCACGGCGCTATAATGGCCTTGTGACCGCGCTCAGCGAAACTGAGGAACGTTTGGTGGAGGCATTCCGCTCCTTGCCGCCCGACGCCGCCGATCAGGTGATCGCTTGGACAACCCGGCTCCGCGACCTCGCAAACGGCAGGACCGTGGATTGGTCCGATACCTGGACTGAAGAGGATCTCGCCGACGCCCGCCGCGCGTCCTTGTCCAGCTTTGACGAGCGGGAGCACAAACAGGCTTGAACCCAGGCGACATCGTAATCGCAGCCTTTCCAGGCGCCCGGATTACGAAAACCAGGCCTGCCGTGGTTCTGTCCACGGCCGTCTATCAGCGCCATCGCCCCGACGTCATCCTTGGCTTGATTACTACCAGGCCGACGGACCCTCCGTGCCCAACGGATTGTGAGATCACGAACTGGAAAGCGGCAGGTCTGCACGCGCCTTCCTGTTTCCGGCTGTACCTGGTCACGCTCCTGCAGCGCGATGTGCGCGTCGTCGGAAGGTTGGCAGACAACGACTGGAATGAGGTCCGGCAACGGGTTCAGCTTGGATTGATTGGCGTAGGGAGGGATTAGTCCCGGTGGTTGCCGTGGCGGGCCCGCCAGGCATGGCGCACCGATTCCTGGATCACGGATATAGAAGCGTCCCTTCCTCCGATCCGGATATTACGACGTCTCCTGCCGCTTTCGCGGCCAGCGGCCGAGCGGGAGGAACGGTAGGATTCGATGGATAAGTCGTGCCGTCGAACTGGAGTTCGGCCTCGTAGCCAGGATTGATTCCTCCTCCCCCAACCCAGACGCTGATATTGCGCCAGCCATGCGACGTAGTCTTTAACACCCGGATCGGAAGCCACGTGATTGTGATGTGCGTAACAACTCTATACGAGGACCCCTCGCGGGCCAAGACCAACGTGCGGCAGCCGCCGGTCCCACACAACCCTCGACCGCTGGCGTACACGATGACTTCCATCTTTCCATCGCCGCTAAGGTCAACGAAAGCTGCTGAGTATCGGGTCGTTTTGTCAAAATCCGGGTCCAGCGATCTCAGGTAGCTCTGAAGAAACGTCTTCAGCGAATCCTCCGCTGTCGTAGGCGAGGCCGCTGGCTGCTGCTGCGCTTGGGCAAGACAGGCTGCCACCAGCAACGCCGAGCAAACCATCCAGGCCAGCCGAGCGGTGAGACTAAATTGGGGAACTCGTGCGAACACAAACAATCTCCTGATCCGACTTCACCCTCGCCGCAGCTCCACGCCCATCCCCGCTGCCCGATACGCCTCTAACAGCGCGCCAAGATGCGGCGGGTGCTGTGGCGCCGCAAGCTTGTTCCCTGCCTCCATCTCCACCAGAATGCGGAAGCGTTCGAGCAGCATGCGGCTTTCGAACACGCCGCCCGAGTACGCCATCTCGACCGCCTCGCCCGGCTTCCAGAGTTGGCCGCGCACGGCCGCCGCGAGCTGCGCCAGTTCCTGCGCGGCCTGGTTGACGACATGCATCGCTACCGCATCGGCTTCGCCCGCCGCCCGGTCCACCAGCGGCGCCAGCGCGGCTACGCGGGAGCGCTCCCATTCCGGCGTATAGAACCGGTGCAGCATCTGGTTGGCATCGACCGAGCCGGTCGCCTCGATCAGCATCGCGCGCAGCGACGTTTCTGGACCCCAGCCTTCCTCCATCCGCAACGCCGCCCGCGCCGCCTGGCGGACCATATCGAATGCGCCGCCCTCGTCGCCGAAAACGTAGCCCCAGCCGCCTGCCCGCGCCGCGCGTCCTTCCCCGTTGCGCCCCATCGCCATCGACCCGGTCCCGGCGATGACGATAGCGCCCAGCCCGCTGCGGGTTGCGCCGGCCAGCGCAACGGCCGCGTCCGTGGTCACCCGCAGCCGCGCCGCGCGGATCAACCCGGAGAGAATCGCGTGCTTGCCTTCCGGCCCGCCGCTCATGCCGAAGCACGCCGATTCGAATTCCAACGCCGCCGCATCGAGGTTCGCCTTCGCGGCGGCTTGGCCAACGCAGTCGCGTACCGCGCGTTCCAGCTTCGCCCGCCCTTCCGCACCGGCCGCATGGTTGCTCGGTCCGGCTTCGCCTTCGCCCAGCACACGGCCGGTTTCGTCGCCAATCGCCGCGACGGTCCCGGATTGTCCCCCATCCACACCCAGAAATATTTTCATGGCAATCGATACAGTGTAGCGCCGCCAGCCGCGCCCACGGCGGTCACGCCCCACAAATCGCGATTGCGCCGTATGTCTTCCGACCACACTTCGTCCTGGAACGAGAGAATGTAGTCGATGCCGCGCCGCTTCATCTCTTCCGCCGCCGCCCTTCGGAACCCGAGGTAGGGCGCGCCATCGCTCACCATCGGCCGATCAGCCAGCCGCTGCCACATCCCATCGCCGGTCTCGCCCTCCAACTCCAGCCGGATGCCGTACTGATCCGTGGGACCCTCCAGCACCACCTGGTCGGCCTGCCGCATACCGCCGAAGTCCACTTGCACAAACATCCCAGGATGAATGGCCTCGCCGCTGCGCCAGAAAGTCACCGGTGAATTGTCGAAGGCGTCCTGAATGCTCCACGGGTACGGGTGCGCCGTCAGCCGCCAGGCCGCCTCCCGCGGCAACTCGTGACCGCTCGAGAAGATGCGCAGCTCGTTGATGCTCCAGACGTCGGTTCCGCTCGCCGTCTGATTTACCCGGATCGCCCGCAGCTTTCGCGAGGGAAAAGCGAAGCGCAGCCGCCCATTGGGCAGGTCCGTTCCGATCGCAGCGCTCTGAAAGATACGCGCCGCCACCTGATTCGCGGCCGACTCATAGTCCACCAGGATGCGCCGTGAAGTGTACGCGTCGGGAATCGCTTTGAACGTGAATACGGTCGATCCAGGCGGCGTAGCCCTTTCTATCAGTTCAACTGCCGGATACAGCGCCAAGTGATTCTTGTAATATCGCCCCGGATCGCGCAGGTGAAACGCATCCCGCCACGGCGTCAGCGTCAATCGCCAGGAGCCGGCCGGCACAAGTTTCCCGACCACCGCCGGCCAGCAGAGAACGGCGTGCAACACCACTACCGCCAACGCCATTCCGGGCAAAGTGGTCAGCGCCATGGCCATCGCCAGCGCCACGAAAGGCAGCGGCGGAATCAGGAACCGAGCCCCGATGTTGCTGAAGTAGTTCGCGCCAAACACCAAAGCCGCTAACCACAATTGCCGCCCCAACGGTTTTCGCAGCGCAGCCAGGCCCAGCGGCGCCAACATAAAGACCGGTCCGAGCACTCCGCCCAGCGTGCCGCGCACGGTTGCCGCCAGCGGTATCTGCCAGCGGCTGGCGAGATCATACATCCGAAAGTAGCTCTTATAATCTTCTTCAAAATCGATGGTCACGTATGGATTGGGAAAGTAGCTGTTGAAGAATGGCGCCAGCGGATTGTGCATCCACATCCAGTTTTTCACCAACCACGGCGCCACCAGCAGAAACGCGCACGCGGCCACTACCGCGACCGCCCGCGCCCGCCTGCTCTTCCAGGCGACGAACCCGATCGCGTACGCTACTGCCACCCACCCCGTGTACTTCAGTGCGTATCCAAAGCCGGCCAGGACTCCGATCGCCGGCAGCAGGCGAGCGGTTCCTTCCTCCGCCCAGTGTTCCAGCAGGCAGAACAGCGTGAACGCGACAGCCGCCAGTGCGACATCGTTGTAAGCGCTCGAAGCGTCCACACCGACCATCGGGCTCAGCGCCACCAGCGCAGCGCCGCAGACTCCTACCCACGCCATGCCGTGGCGCACGCCCCAAATACCCATCTGCCAGACCAGCGCCACCAGAAATGCCAGGTGAACCAACGCCGCAGCCGAGTGCCTGCCAAAAGCGAACGCGAACAGGAACAGCATCTCCATCCCCTGTGACAGGCTGGCGTAGAGGTTCCAGGTGATGGTGTGAAACCCATGCTCGCGCAAATATCGAGCCGTCAACCCGAGGTGGTAAGTCGCGCCGTCAGGGCTGACCTCCGGAGCAAGAGCTCGCAAGAAATAGATGTAGAAATATACGAGGAATATGACAAATAACAGGATGTTTCTAGCTGATGGCTTCGGCCAGCATCGGACGCCGGGCCCATCCCGCCAACGATTCCACGGCTGGGAGGCGACGATCGCCGCCACACCCAGAATCGCGAAAGCGGCGGGGTAAACGAGGCCGCTGGCCGCCAGCAGGAACACCAGGAAACTCAACGCGCCAGATCCCAGCACGAAGCGAACCGGCCAGTCGCCGCATGCCTTGCCCAGCAGCAGTGTGCCCAGCGCCGTGGCCGTTGCCACCGTGAACACCGCGCCAAAGAGAATCGCCGCCACCTGCATCGGTTACTCCACGAAGCCGGCGCGGGTGAGGACGAAACCCAACCGCTCGCCGTCCGGGCCGGCCGCAGTCTTGTCGGGCTCCAGCGCAACCGTGTTGACGGCGTCCGGGTGCAGCCACTCCCACGGCGTCTCTTTTGTATACTCCTGGCTGCCCGGCTTGACGTACCGGACGCGATCGAATTCCCTGCCGTTGAGGCGGATGGTCAGTTCCACCGGCCCGGTCTGGGCGAATGTCTGGTCGGGAAATGTCAGATCCATCAGAAAGCGGAGGCGCGGCACGCGCGGCACATAGAACTGGAGCACCGGATGCTCATGCGTCCAGCGCCACGCCCCTTCGCTCTGATCGCGAAAGCCGCCCACGATGTACGCGCTGGCACTGGGGTCGCTCATTGCCACGAAGTATCCGAAGGGAAGCGACGACGGCAAGCTGAGCGACGGGCGCTGCTCAGGCGGCGGATACCACGCGAGCCGGCTCCCGCACCCCGCCGCCAGAAACGCCAGTACGATAGACACCACTCGAAGCACGAAGAAAGATTGTAGCAGCGGCGGGCGTGTGGCGATGCTGCGAAGAACTTGCCGGCTGGATTGCAGATTGCTAAGTTTGCTGTGTATGCACTTGACTAATATTGCCCGGCTGGCTCTCCGAGTGGCAGCCGCACTGCTGATCTGGTCGATCGCTTTCGGCCAAAGTACGTCGTCGCCTTCTCAAACGGCGGGAACCGGTGGCCAGAGTTCGCCGCGCTTCGATGGCAAGTGGCTCACCAAGCTCAGTTGCCCTGCAAAAGGGAACACCGAGGGCTACACCTGGCAGTTTTCGAGCGTCATTCAGAACAACAACCTTCGTGGAGAGCGCGGCACGGCAGGGGAGCCCGGCTACCTGCTGATAGAAGGCAAGATCGCGGAGGACGGCAGCGCCAAGCTGTCAGCCACGGGCATAGTCGCCTCCAGGCAATACGCCCGTGGAGTCTTGGCCCACAAGGGCGAGGAATATGGCTACAACGTCAAGGCCAAGTTCCAGGATACGGAGGGCACAGGCACGCGAGACACGGGCCTCGGCATCGTAGGCCGCCCCTGCACGTTTGACTTCACAAAGCAGCGGGCCACCCAGCAATAGAGCGCGCCATGTCCCGTAAAGCAGGGGGCTATTCGTTCAGCCAGGCGTGCCGCAATCGATCATCGAAGTAGAACGGCTCCGGACTCAGGAAACGGATACCGGGGAAATCCGGATGACGGGGATTCAAGATATAATTATGCTCCCGCGGAACCACTACGGACGGGACCACAAGCACCGCAGTTGCCAAACTGTTCGCCCAATCCGTACCGATGTTGGCTGTGGCTTGGGTTGATTGGCCGGCGTCCCAGTTTGACGGAAGTGTTTCGATGGTCAACGTTGTGGTGCCTAGATCGTCAGGCACTTCGATGGGGGTGACCACATAGTCACCTGCCAGCTCGTTGGCATTCGTTAGCACTTCAAGGGCGCACAGCGCGCGACTTGCAGCGGCGTAGATGACCGGGGTTCCCTTTCGATTCCAACGGCCTCCGTAAAGGCTTGCTCCCAAGCCGTCATTTGCAGGATACCGGCCGCTTCCGAGGCGGAAGATGACCATTTACCAAACACCATGCTCGACGCGGCCGAGAGTGTCTTGAACCTGGGCTAGACCTTCAGGACTATCGAGGAGCGAAAGGGGGGTCTGATCGCCCAATGAGCGGACAGGAGCCTTGAGCCACCGCAACGCCTTGTCGCGGCTTCCAAAAACTTCCATCGCTCTAGCTGTGACCTCGACGATCGAATCGGCCGTCAGCGCTGCTTTGACGATTCTCCTCTCGCCAGTCTTCGGATTGATGGCTTCCAGCTCCGTGAATCCTTCGTTTACAAGTAGGTCGTGTATCTTTGCAACTATGTTCAGCCGTCGCTCAAGTTGCTCGATTTCGCCCGCACGCTTACGCTTTCTGATCGAGCGAAGGCCGGATGTGGCGACCGTCTCCGCAATAATCCGCTGGATCTCGTACTTGTCTTGCGAGGTAAGCATGTGCCCGCGCCCTCTCTTTGAGTATAGATTGTTTGAAGCCAACGACGGACTGCTCTGCCTCTGAGCGCTTCTTGCCGAAGGGCGACGGCGTTTCGCGGGTTCGTCGCGACCCGCCTCAGAATGTGTACAGCAGCGTGCCCGGAGCCGGTTCGGCGGGAACCGCGCCGGCGGTGACGGCGGCTTCGCCTTCAGCGTTGACCACTTCGGCGTGTACCACTTCGGCGTTGACCACGCGGTAGAAGATGCCGGTATCGCCGAGATAAACTTCGAGCTCGGAGGGCCGCGGCAGGGTGCCCTGAATCAGCGATTCCGATAGCGGATCTTCGATGTACTTTTGCAGCGCGCGGCGCAGCGGGCGCGCTCCATAGCTGCGGTCGCCGCAGGTCTTCTCGAGGATGTACCGGGCGGCTTCCGGCGCCAGGCGGAGTTTCACCTGCTTGGCCACCAGGTTCAGGTTCACCTGCTCCACCATCAGGCCGATGATCTGGATCAGGTCGGGGTCGGTGAGGGAGCTGAACAGAATCACTTCGTCGAGGCGGTTGAGGAATTCCGGGTTGAACGCCTTCTTCACCTCGGCGCGCACCATGTCCTCGACTTTGCTAGGCATGCCTTCGCCCACAGGGGCGGAAAAGCCCAGGTTGCCGCGCTTTTCGAGGAAGCGGGCGCCCAGGTTGGAGGTCATGATGATGATGGTGTTCTTGAAATCGACCTGGTTGCCGAGACCGTCGGTCAACTGGCCGTCTTCGAACACCTGCAACAGGATGTTGTAAATATCCGGGTGCGCCTTCTCGATCTCATCGAGCAGGATGATGGAGTACGGATTGCGCTTCACGCGCTCGGTGAGCTGGCCGCCTTCTTCATAACCGACGTATCCGGGCGGCGAGCCGATGAGCTTCGAAACCGAGTGCTTCTCCATATACTCGGACATGTCGAAACGCACCAGAGTCTTTTCGCTGCCGAACAGGAACGCGGCGAGCGCGCGCGCCACTTCGGTCTTGCCGACGCCGGTGGGACCGAGGAACAGGAACGAGCCGGCCGGCCGGCCGCTGGCTTTCAAACCGGCGCGCGAGCGGCGGATGGCGCGGGCCAGCGCGGAGATGGCTCTTTCCTGGCTGATGATGCGCTTGTGCAGCTCCTCCTCGATGCGCAGCAGCTTGGCGATTTCTTCCTCCTTGATGGAGGTCATGGGGACGCCGGTCCAGCGCGCCACCACGTCTTCGATATCGTCCTTGGTGACGCAGCCGGTGGAGGAATCGTCGAGATTGTATTTCTCGCGGAGCTGCCGCATATTCTCGCGCTCCTTGCGTTCCTCGTCGGAATAGAAGCGCGCCTTCTCGAATTCGTGATTGGCGATGGCGTTCTCCATGCGATGGACGATGAACTTGATGCGCTTCTGGATGTCGGCCAGCTCGGCGGGGAGAGTGGTCTGGCGCAGCTTGACGCGGGCGCCGGCTTCGTCGATCAGGTCGATCGCCTTGTCGGGCAGGTAGCGGTCGGGGATGTAGCGGCTGGAAGTGTAGACCGCCGTTTCGATGGCGTCGTCGGTATAGGCCACGGCGTGAAATTTTTCGTAGCGGTCCTTGATGCCGAACAGAATTTTGACGGCGTCGGTTTCGGTCGGCGGGGGAACCTTGACCGCCTGGAAGCGCCGCTCGAGCGAGCGATCCTTTTCGATGGACTTGCGGAACTCGGCCGGCGTGGTGGCGCCGATGCACTGAATTTCGCCGCGGGAGAGGGCCGGCTTGAGAATATTGGCCGCGTCGAGCGAGCCTTCGGCCGAGCCCGCGCCCACCAGGGTGTGCAGCTCATCGATGAAGATGATGGCGTTCTGGTTCTCCATCAACTCCTTCATGATGGTTTTGAGGCGCTCCTCGAACTGGCCGCGGTACTTGGTGCCGGCGACGATGAGGGAAAGATCGAGCGCCAGGATCCGTTTGTCGGCCAGGAAAGAGGGGACGTCGCCTTCGGCGATGCGCTGCGCCAGCCCTTCCACGATGGCCGTCTTGCCGACGCCGGGTTCGCCGATCAGTACCGGATTATTCTTGGTGCGGCGGCAGAGGATCTGCACCACGCGCTCCAGTTCATAATCGCGGCCGATCAGCGGATCGAGCGTATTGTCCATGGCGGCTTGCGTGAGGTCGCGGCTGAATTCCGACAGCAGCGAGCTTTCCTTGGGCCGGGTGGGAGCTTTTTCGCTCTGCGAGCGCTGCAACTCTTCGCGGATGGTGGTGAGGCGCAGGCCGCGCTCGTGCAGGATTTCGGCGGCGAAGCACTTTTCCTCGCGCAACAGGCCGAGCAGCAGGTGCTCGGTGCCGATGTGCTTGTGGTTGAGGCGCTCGGCTTCCTCGGCCCCGTAGGCGAGCACCCGCTTGCATTCGTGGCTGAGCGGCAGATCGACGGAGGTGGAAACCTTTTCCCGGGGCGCGGTATGCCCTTCAATCTGCTTGCGGATCGACTCCACCGCGGCGTGCGAGCGCAAAAAGCGGTTCGCCAGCGCCTTGTCCTCGCGTAGCAGGCCCAGCAGCAGATGTTCCGTCTCGATATAAGGACTGCCAAACTGGCTGGCCTCATAGCGGGCGAAGAAGATCACCCGTCTTGCCTTCTCCGTGTATCGCTCAAACATAGGATTTGCGAAGCCCCCCTAATTTAAAGATAACCCGACCCGGCTTCCGGTTGCGGCCGAATGACGCTATCTGGTACTAGACCGCCTTTATCCAGCGTGACGATCCGGTCGCAGCGCCGTGCAAAGGACTGATTGTGCGTAACCAGAACCGAGGTCAACCGATGCGAACGGTGCAGGCCGGCCAGCAGGTCAAAGATCATTTCGCCGGTCCGGAAGTCCAGATTGCCGGTAGGCTCATCGGCCAGCAGGACGGAGGGTCTGGCGACCAGGGCCCGGGCCAGCACCACCCGCTGCTGCTCTCCCCCCGATAACTCGCCCGCCCGATGCGATGCCCGTGCGTGAAGCCCGACTTCATCCAACCTCGCCTCGGATTCCGCGGCGGCGGCCAAATGCGCCACCCCCCGGATCAGCAACGGCATCATCACGTTTTCCAGCGCCGTGAACTCAGGCAGGAGATAGTGAATTTGCCAGACGAAACCAATCTCACGGTTGCGAAAATCCGCGCGATCCGCCTCCGTGAGCCCTGAAATCTCCCTCTCTCCATAGTGTATCGTACCCTCCGAAGGACCGTCCAGACCGCCGAGTAAGTGCAGCAGGGTGGACTTCCCCGCCCCGGATTCGCCGACCAAGGCGAGCATTTCGCCGCGTTCCACATCGAGGTCGAGGCCTTCGAAAACCACCAGGGCGGCTTCGCCGGAACGGTATCGCTTAGCCAGGTTGCGCGCGCGAATGTACGGCTCGCTCATTCACCCGTAGAGTAGCTCACTTCACGGCGCACGGGCCGCCGCGCTCCGATCCCGAAATACAAATTTGCGGCGAAGAGAATTTGCGCCATAATCGAATCAAGCCGCGGTGCGAGGACAGGGAAGAGGCGCGGCGAACCTCGATGCCAACGGTGCCCCAGTTTTGCGTATCCGGCCGCCTGGCCTGGCCGGTCTGTTGCGGCGTGCTGCTGGCTGCCGCGGCGCCGCTGGCGGCGCAGGAACCGATGTCCGGCGAGACGCCGGGCGCCATGGTCCGCCTGTTCGCCAGCGATGGCGCGGTGTTGGAATCGCAGGAAGCGCGCAAGGACCTGCCGTGCACGGTTACTCCCAGCAAGCCCGCGCTCGGCTTCGACCTGAAATTCCATGCGGGATACGAAGTCGGCGTTCCGCTCAAAGAACTGGCCGGCGATGGCAACCAGCTCACCATGGTCTTTCGCGTGATTCCCGAAGGCCATGACGACGATCCGGTCTATTTCGCCCAACACCTCCTGGTGCCGCCGCTCGACGATACCGATCGCGGGCCCGCATTTCTTCTGGGCGCCTTCGACGTCGGCGAAGGCAAGTACCACATCGATTGGCTGATGCGCGATCGCGCCGAGCGCGTCTGTTCCTTCCATTGGGACGCCGAGGCTGCGCTGCCCCCGCGCGACAGGCAAATCGCCCTCGATATCGCCGCCGGCGCCGTGCGGCAGTTCGACACCGAAACCTTCAAGCCCGAACCGCCAGTCGAGCGGAACCACGGCGATCAACCCCTCAAGGTGAAGGTGATCGTCAATTTCGCGCCGCAGGACGCCGCCGCGGCTACCCTCCAGCCGATGGAAACCAGCGCGTTGCTTTCCATCCTGCGCGGCATCGCCCGCGAACCGCGCATCGTCAAGTTTTCCCTGGTCGCGTTCAACCTGCAAGAACAGAAGGTGATCTGCCGCCAACAGGAGGCGGCGCAGATCGATTTTCCGGCGCTGGGCAACGCCCTGCACGCGCTCAACCTGGGCACCACCGATCTCAAACGGCTGGCGCAGAAGCACCCCGGCTCGGAGTTCCTGGCGGGCCTGATCGCGGCTGAAGTCAGCCAGACGAAGGACAGTCCGGACGCGATCATTTTCGCCGGCCCCAAGCTGGGCGTGGAAGACTCGATTCTTCCCGACGCGCTGAAACAGCTCGCCGACGTGAAGTTCCCCGTCTTCTACCTGAACTACAATCTGAATCCGGCCGCCAACCCGTGGCGCGACGCCATCGGAAACGCGGTTAAATACTTGAAGGGTATGGAATTCACCATCAGCCGGCCGCGTGACTTGTTCTTCGCGTGGAACGAGATCATGGGCCGCATCGGGAAGGGCAAATCGGGCGCTACGGTTGCGGGTAACGCACCCTCTCAATAGGACGTCAAACGCATTAGTCCATGCGAATCGCCGCCATCGCGCTCGTTGCTTGCCTGCCTTGCCTGGGGCAGCAATTGGGGCTCATGGAGAACCTGGCCCCGAACCTTCCGACTCCGCAGTTGGTCGTGCAGAAGATGCTCGAAGCCGGTCACGTTAAGGCAGGCGAAACCGTCTACGACCTGGGCAGCGGCGACGGGCGGATTCTGATCGCCGCGGTGCAACAGTTCGGCGCGCGCGGAGTAGGCATCGAGATCCTGCGGGACATGTGCGAGAAATCGCGCCAGCGCATCAAGGAACTCGGGCTGGAAGACAGAATTACGATTGTGGAAGGCAGCGCACTCCACGCCGATCTGCGGCCAGCCGACGTGGTCACGATGTGCCTGCTCACCGCCTCCAACGAGCGGCTGCGCCCCATCCTCGAAAAGGCCCTCAAGCCGGGAAGCCGCGTCGTCAGCAGCGAGTTTCCCGTCAAAGGCTGGCGTCCCTTCGCCGTCGCCCACGTTCGCGAAGGCTCCATGGAACACATCATCTACGTGTACAGCATGGGGAAAACGAAGTAGGGGTGGCGCAAGCACTCGTGCGTGCCGCGTCGGCACTCCTGCCGACGCTGGGGCGCCTCGCGAGGAAGACACGTCGAGATGAGTCTCGACGCGGCACGCAAGAGTGCGTGCGCTACAGCTCTTCGAAGCACCCCCGGCCGGCGACGCATTCCTCTTCGCCGACGGCCTGGCCGTCCGGGCCCAGGCATTTGAAAGTGTGCTGGCACCAGAAGGCGCGGTCGTCGGAGTGCTGAACGGTGGGGTCCTCCCACACGGCCTGTACGAACATGCCCTTCCAGCGCAGCTTCTCGCAGCGCGTGCCAATCACGGATAAGGATTCCACTTTCAGGCCCTCACTTTCGCCGCCGCCAGCAGCGCCCGCTTGACCGCGGTTTTGGCCAGCGTCACTTTGTAGGTATTGTGGCTGAGCGGCTGCGCGCCTTCGACCGCCGCTTTGCCGGCAGCTTCGGCAGTTTCGACGGTGATGTTCTTGCCCGCCAGCCATTCGCCCGCCGCCGTGGCTTCCCACGGCGTGGGCGCCACGTGGCCGAGTACAATCCGCGCCGAACCCACCACCGGGCCCTTCATTTTGATTGCCACCGAAGCGGCGGCCAGCGGCCAATCGAGCGCCTCCTTCTGCCTCACTTCATAGGTCGCCGAATGCGTCGCCGCGGCGAGCACCAGGATTTCGGTGAGAATCTCATCCGGCCGCAAGGCGATTTCGCGCGTGCTTTCATCCTGCGGCGTCACAAAGAATTCAATCGCCGGAATTACGCGCGCACCTTTGGCGGAAAGCAGCCTCACCTTTGCCTCCAGCGCGATCAGCGCCGGGCCCAGGCTGGACGCGCTGACGAAGTAAGCCGGGCCGCCGCCGAAGATGGCATGATACTGGTTTTCGCCGCCCGTCACCAGCGACTTGCCTTCCTTCATCGCCAGCAGCCCGAAGCCCTGGCGGTAATACCAGCAGCGCGGGCGCTGGCACAGGTCGCCGCCCACGGTGCCCATGTGGCGGATCTGCGGGCTGGGGATGCCAGCCGCCGCATCGGCCAACGCCGGGTACCCGGCGCGCACTTCCGCGTTTCTGGCCAGCTCATCCATGGTCACGGTGGCGCCGATGCGCAGGCCCGCCGCGGTGCGGACTATCCCGCCCAGCTCATGGATCGACTTGATGTTCACCACCCGCTTGGGCGTGTGCAGCGAGTCTTTCATCAGGCTGATCAGGTCGGTGCCGCCGGCCAGCACGTCGGCCTCGCCCCAGGAAGCCGCCAGCAGCGCGGTGGCTTCCTTGAGGCTCGCTGGATTCGAGTATTCGAAGGCTTGCATTACGCGTTCCTCCCTTCCAGCGCGTCGAGCACGTGATCCGGCGTCATCGGGATGTGCGGCACCCGCACGCCGATCGCATTGGCGACCGCATTGCCCACCGCCGCGCAGATCGCAATTGCCGGCGGCTCGCCCAATCCGATCACGCCGCGCTTGTCGTTCTCCGGCCGGATATCCATGTACACTTTGATCTCGCCGATATCGCCGATGCCGGCCAGCTTGTAGAACTCCATATCGGCGTTCAGCATGGCGCCGGTCGCGGCGTCCATGAAGCGGCGCTCGAACAGGGCCGTCGAGATGCCCATAATGACGGCGCCGTAAACCTGGCTCTCCGCCAGGCGCGGATTGATGATCAGGCCGCAATCCTGCACGGCCACGTAGCGGTTGATCTTGACGATCCCGGTCTCGATATCCACCGAAACGTCGGCCACCTGCACGCCGCCCGTGCCGGAGGAGATCAGCTCGCGGCTGGGATTGCGTTGATCGTTGATGCCGGTCTCCGCGATCTTTCCGGCGGCGCCGATCTTCTTGCAGGCCGCGGTCCAGGTCAGGCTCTTCGAGGGGCTACCCTTCACGCGGATCTGGCCGTTCGCCGCCTCCAGTTGATCGGCGGTGGCCCCCAGCGCCGGCGCGGCTGCGTCGAACAGCTTGGCCAGCGCATTCACGGCCGCCTTGCGCGTGGAAGCGGAGACTCCGCCGACAGTGGTGGAACCGCCCGATGCGTTGTCGGGCGGCAGATCGTTCGAGCCGATCGTCAGCTTGATTGCCGCCATCGGCAGCCCCAGCGTTTCCGCGGCCACCTGCGTGATGATGGTGCGCGTTCCGGTGCCCAGGTCCTGGGTGCCGATATCCACCTGGACCGAGCCGTCGGCGTGCAGCGTCACATTGCATTGGCTGGTATGGCCGCCTCCACCCCAGGCGCTGAACCCCAGGCCCAATCCCCGCTTCACCGGCCCCGCGCTTTGGCCGCGTAGCTTCCAGAGCTTCTTCCATTCGGACAGTTCCGCCGCTTTATCGAACTGATAGCCGTAAAGATCCTGGCGGACTTTGGGCGCGTACTGCAGGTTGAGCTTGAAAACTCCCAGCGGATCCAGGCCGGCTTTGGCAGCGAAATCCTCGACCGCGCTGCACGTCAGATACGCAGCCTGCTGGTTGTTCGGCGCGCGCCACGCGCGGAACGGGCCGGTGTTGGTCGAAATCGCCGTGTGCACCAGCCGCTTATTGGGGATCGGGTGATTGGAATCGTCGAGGATATACGGCAGCGGAGGCGAACCGCCGCCAGTGAAGCCTCCCGTGGCCCAGGAGTGCGACTCCCACGCCGTGATGGTGCCGTCCTTGCCGCCGCCGATTTTGATGTCCGCGTAAGCCGACGGGCGATTGCCGGCGATGCGCTGCTCGGTGGCGCGGTCGAGGAACAGCCTGACCGGCCGCCCGCCCGATTTCTGCGAAAGCCGCGCGCACACCTCGCCCCACGAATCGGGCGAAAACTTCGACCCGAAACCGCCGCCGATATAGTCCATCTTCACCTTGACGTTGGCGGCCGGAACCTTCAGGTTTTGCCCGAGCTGCCCGGCATAATGGGTGACGTCTTGCGTGGAAGGCCACGCCCAGACGCTGTCGCCTTGCCACTGAATGGTCTGGCCGTGCGGCTCCAAACAGCAGTGCGTAATCACCGGGATGCCGTAATGGCCCTCGGAAACCACCGCGGCTTGCTGGAACGCCGCGGCCGGGTCGCCTTTGAGAATCTCGCCGGCGGCTTTGGCGCGCGCTCCTGCCTGCGCCACGTCCTCTTCCTTCACCAGATGCGGCAGCACTTCGTAGACCACCTTGATGGCGCCCACCGCATCGCGCGCAATCTCTTCGGTCACGGCGGCCACCGCGGCCACTTCGGTGCCCTGCCACTGGATTTCGGTTCCCGCCGGCGACACCACGTGCACCGCCGTCACGCCTTGTATCTTCTCGGCCGCGCTGGTGTCGACGCTGGTGACGCGTGCGTGCGCATGCGGGCACGTGAGGTAGACGCCAAAAAGCAGGTCCTTCGGATTCAGGTCGGACGAATAACGCGCACGGCCGCTGGCTTTGGCCGGGCCGTCCAGCCGCTTCGGCGACTGGCCGATCACCTTGCGCGCCTCCATCGGAGGCCAGCTATAGTCCGGCGTGTTAGCCATTCTTGCCTCCTTGCGTCTTCAGGGTGCGCGCCGCTTCGAGCACCGCCTGGCGGACGCCCATATAGGTTCCGCAGCGGCACAAGTTGCCGCCCAATCCGTGCTCCACGTCTTCGAGATTGGGGTTGGGGTGCTCGGCCAGGAATCCCTTGGCCGCCATTACGAACCCCGGCGTACAGTAGCCGCACTGCTGGGCGTCGTGATTCCAAAATGCGGCCGAGACCGGGTGCAGCTTGCCGGGTTCGGCGATGCCCTCGATAGTTTCGATCGCCTTGCCTTGCGCGTCTATCGCGAGCACGCTGCATGAGTAGACGCTCTTTCCATTCATCAGCACGGTGCAGGCGCCGCAGGTGCCGCGGTCGCAGACGCGCTTGGCGCCGGTAAGGTCCAGCCGGTTGCGCAGCGCATCGAGCAGGGTGACGCGCGGTTCCACCGTCAGGTTCACCGGCTTGCCGTTGATGTTGAGCGTGATAGGTACCGGGCCGGGCCCGGCGCTGGCGGCAGTTGCCGGCGCGGCTTCCGCCGCGTTCTCGAGCAGGCCTGTTCCCAGCGCACCGCCGCCAATTCCCACGCCGCGGATGAACCCACGCCGCGAAAAGTTGCCCTTGGCCTGCCGTGAGCGATCGGGGTCTTTCTTGGACCTCACCTGAGATACCTTCCTTTCGTCATATGGTCGAACCGTTTTCCAGCGTGCCGGATGTGTCCGTCAATATACCAAATCCGCCGGGCCGTGGAGCAGCCGAATGGTGATGGATCGCACATGCGTCACGCGAAGAGCGCTTCGAATTGCAACACAGGTGTGTTACACTAAGAGCATGCCCTCCGTGACATCCAGTTTTCGCATGAACAAGGAGCTGCAGCGGGAATTGTCGGACGCGGCGGAGCGGACCGGCAGGGGGAAGAACGCGATTATCATCGAGGCGCTAGTGACGTACCTGCATGCTATGGAACGGCAGTCCCTTGCCGAGGAGGCGCGCCGTCAATCGGAGCTTGTCTCCAGGAACGAGAATGACGCCGGCTGGTACGGCCTGGCGGACACGTCGGGATGGAAATGAAGCGCGGCGATGTGGTCATTTGCGCGGCGCCGGGAGACTATGGCAAGCCGAGGCCGGCTGTCGTCGTGCAATCCGACCTCTTCAACGCCACCCACTCAAGCGTAGCGGTGTGCCTGATTACGAGCCATCTGGAGGACGCGCCTCTGTTTCGCATTCCCGTGCCCGCCGGGAAAACAACCGGTCTGAAACGGGAGTCGCAGGTGATGGTTGACAAAGTCATTGCGATCCCGAGGAACAAGATCACGGGACGCGCCGGGGCGCTTCCCGCGAACGCACTCAAGGAGGTCGACCATGCGCTACGTCTGTGGCTGGAGTTGGCCTGATCGAATCGTGAGCGGCCACGCGGATCTTTTCGGAAATGAGCTCATGTATCCCGATGAACCCGTGGCCATCGATGGTCCAAACGGCATCACCTTGTCCGGAACGGCGACCCGACCGGCATCGCCCGGGGCTGCCTGTCCCAAAGTAGCTCCCTACCGCGCCTTCACCGACAGGAACTCACGCACGTTTTCGCGCAGCAGTTGCGGAAAGGTCTTGTCGAGGTAAGAGCGGATCGAGACATAGCACTCGTCGCACTTGTTGTCACGGGTGAATTCTTCCACCATTCGCGCGCGATCCTCGAGCTTATACTTGCCGAACTGCATCGAGCACGGTTGCAGTGCGCCATCCGCCGTCACCACCAGGAAGCGCAGGCCGGCCTTGCAGCCTGGCGCGCTGGCCTGTTCGAAATAGCGCCGCGTAGCGGCCAGCGTGCTCGGCGCGTTGACGATCCAGTTGGTCCCGTCGCGGCGCTGCTCCACGCGGTCGAACCCGCGGTTCAGCATATCGAGTTGTTCGGGCGAATTTAAGAGGTAGTCGCGGCAGCCGGTGCGCCGCGCCGAGTAGGCGCTGTAGCAGAGGTTGACGCCCCAGGCGCGGGCGGTGTCGGCGATCGCATTGATCTCGCCTACGTTTTCGCTGGTGATGCAGGAATTGAGGACGATGTCGTCATGGCCCAGCGCGGCCAGCTTCGGAATCAGACCTTCCAAATGCGCGTAAAGGCCGGGATGGACGCGAAAGTCGTCATGGCGATCGTCGGGAAAATCCAGGCTCACCGAAAACTGGTCGATGCCCGCCTCGCGCAGTTCCAGATAGCGTTGCTCGGTCATCAGCGACCAGTTGGAGACCAGAATTGTGTACGGCAGGCCATTGCCGCTCTGGATGTTGCGCACAATTTCGGTGAGGTCCGGCCGCATTAGCGGTTCGCCGCCCGAAACCTGCACCACGCATGGCCGCAACGCCTCCATGTAGCGGGGAAAATCGGAGGGCCGCAGGTTGCGCGATTCGTCGCGCGGGCCGCCATGGTCGCAATGCTTGCAGAAGCACGTGCAGGCGTCGGTCACCTCGAAAGACACCACCAGCGGACGGTCGCTCACCCAGTTGCGCGTGCCGCGGCCGATGATCCGCAGCGATTCCGTGAGTGGCACCTTGCGCATAGTAACGTCAGTCGCCGCGCCCGCCGCGCGAAACTCGCGCCCCACGCGATCCGCGGCAGGTTTTTGTTGACTGATGCCATTGTAATCGAATTCATCGTGGTAGGACGGATGATCGGTTTTGGCCGTCTGTCAAGGCGTCGTGCCCTGGCGAAGCGCGACAGACCACAAAAGGCGATGGTCTATCCTACCTGACCGGTCCGCGCTGCGGCGCCCAGCCCATTCTCCCAGTAAAAAACCTGCCTTGCCAGCGTCTAATATGGGATATGGTCGGCTGTTCGCTTGCCACTCGTGATGTCCCAAAATCGGACAGCGCCCAAGTTTTCCGAACCGCCGCGGCTGGTGCTTCGTATCATCCAGGGAAGCACTTGCAGCGGAAAATGTGATGGCGGCGTAATTGCCGCAACTTAAGCCTAACGAGGTCTCGATTCTGACTATGCTTCGCGTTCAGCCGATCATCGCTCTCCTCCTTTGCGCCTTCGTAGCGCTGCCCGGATTTGGGCAAACGCAGTCGTTCGCCCAGGATCCCAGCCAAGGAATGGTGGCCGGGGTGACCCGGCCCTTTCGCGCCCACCCGGTGAGCGCACTATCTTTTGCCGATTCTCCCCGCATCGACAAACTGATGCGCGCCGGCTCCATCTATTTGTCGCTGCGCGATGCCATCGCGCTGGCGCTCGAAAACAATCTGGATCTCGAATCGAGCCGCTATCAGCCCAAGTTGGCGCTGTCGGATTTGCAGCGCGCCAGCGCCGGTCAGTTGCTGCGCAATTTCTCCACCACCGTCACGCAGGCCCCCACTTCGGCCTCGCTCGGTGTCCTGTCCGGGGCCTCGCAGGTCAATTCCGCCGGCGGCACCACTACCAGCAGCAACGCGAACAGCGGCGTCCTCAGCGGTTTGAGCGTGCAGTTGGCCGGTTCCACCATTCCCAATACGGACCCGTACTTCTATATTGCCGGCGGATTTTACCATACCACTTCCATCGAGACTTCCACCGAGTTCACCGGTACCGACTTCTTTGTGCAGCAGTTCAAGAACCTGGTTTATGGCGTGCAACAAGGCTATTGGACCGGCACTACGGTGTCGCTCGGTTTGAGCAGCGTCTACGGCTCCAGTCAGAATGCCCTCACCGCTCTCTACAATCCCATCGACTCCGCCACAGCTTCCTTGTCGATTACCCAGAACCTGCTCAATGGATTCGGCCTGGCGGTGAACAAGCGGTCCCTCCACAAGGCGCAAAACAACCTCAAGGCCGGCGATCTTACCGTCAAGAACCAGGCCATCACCACCGTGGCCGGCGTAGTCAATCTCTACTGGCACTTGGTGACTTACAACGATGAGCTGAAGGTAAGCCAGCAGACCCTCCAACTCGATACCCAGCTTTACGAGGACAACAAAAAGCGCGCCGATCTGGGCGCCATCGCTCCCATCGACATCATCCAGGCCGAGGCAGATATGAAGGCCGCCCAACAGGACGTGGTGCAGCGCGAAAGCCAGGTCCTGCAACAGGAGATGATTCTCAAGAACTACATCACGCGCAGTGGCCTGGATACTCCGGTCATCGCCATGGCGCGCATCATCCCCACCGATCACATCGAAGTTCCGCCGCAGGAGGCGGTGATTCCGTGGCAGGACCTGGTCGCCGAGGCCATTGCCCACCGGCCCGAAATCGAGCAGAACCAAATCGCGCTCGAAAACTCCCGCCTGGACCTGCTGGGCACCAAGAACAACCTGCTGCCGACGCTCTCGGTTTCGGCAACCTTGGCCAATAACGGCCAGGCCGGCAGCGTGAACAGCGCCGTCCAGGTGCCGATATTGAACGGCAGCCAGCAGATTATCGGGTACCGGCCGCTGGCCGCCAGCGACCTCAATTCGTCCCTGCTGGGCGGCTACGGAACCGCGCTCAGCCAGGTCTTCGATCGCAAGTTCCCGAATTACAACATTGCGTTCACATTGACGGTCCCCATCCGCAATCGTTCCGCCCAGGCCGACCAGATCACCGCCGAGCTCAGCTACCGGCAATCGGAGATCCAGGACCGCCAGCTTCACAACAGCATCAAGCTGGCTGTGATGAATAATTGGACCGCATTGCGAAACGCCCGCGCCGCTTACGAAACCAGCGCCGTCTCGCGCAAGCTTGCCGACGAGACGCTGGCCGGCACGCGCCGCAAGTACGATCTCGGCACCTCGACTATTCTCGATGTGATGATCGCTCAGCGGGACGATACCACCCGCCGGCTCTCGGAAGTCGACGCCCTTTCTCAGCTTCAGGACGCCCGCACCAGCATGGACCAGTCGCTGGGAAAAATCTTGGATGATTACGAGGTGACTATCGACCAGGCCATGACCGGCCAGGTGGGACGCGAGCCCGACCTGACGGTGGTAACGCCGAAACCGTAGCTGGTGGCGTAGCTGATGGCATAGCTGGTAAATTGGGGCTTGGCCAAAATCTACCCTCTCCAACCCCTGCGGTACACCGCGGAAGCCGGCCCGCTCGCCAACCTGGTGACGCAGCCGTATGACAAGATTTCGCCCGCCATGCAGGCGCGCTATCTGTCGCTCAGCCCCTATAACCTGGTGCGCCTCATCCTCGGCGAGCGCAAGCCCGAAGACAACCAAGCCGGCAACGTCTATACCCGCGCCGCGGCCTATTTGAACGACTGGATCGCGCGCGGCGTGCTGGCTCGCGATGCCGCGCCGGCCATCTTCCCTTACTTCCAGGACTTCACCGTTCCCGATACCGGCGAGCGCCTGACCCGCAAGGGCTTCATCGCGCTCGGCGCGGTGGAGGATTACTCCGCCGGCATCGTGCACCGCCATGAACAGACCCTGGCCGGTCCCAAGAAGGATCGCCTGGAGCTGTTGCGTCACACTCACGCCCACTGCGGCCAGATTTTCATGCTTTATCCCGACCGTGCCGGCGAGATCGATGCGCTGATCGAGGAGGCCGCCCAGGCTGCCCCTCTTGCCGAAGTCACCGACGAGTACGGCGTCGGACATCGCATGTGGCGCGTCGCCGGCGCGGCCCGCATTCAGGAATCGATGGCCGATAAGAAGCTGTTGATCGCCGACGGCCATCACCGCTACGAAACCGCGCTCGCCTTCCGCAACGAGAATCCGCAGCTCGCCGGCGCCGACCGCGTCATGATGACGTTCGTGAACATGTACTCGCCGGGGTTGAAGATCCTGGCTACCCACCGGCTGGTGAGCGGTATCGATGCCGGCCAACTGCCCGACGGCTTCCTGGGCCGCGCCGCCGCCGATTTTCGCGTGGTGGAGATCGGTTCGCTCGACGAATTGCAGCGCGCCTGGAACCGGCCTGCCGGCCCAACCGTGATCGGCGCGGCCATTGGCACCCGCCTGTTCCTGCTCCAATCGCTCCACCCGGCCGGCGAGCTCGACGTGCGTGTGCTGCACGAGCGCCTGCTCGCCCAAGCGCTCTCGATCGGCGAAGAGGCCGTCCGCGACGAAAAGCACCTGCGCTACATCCGCGGCCTCGACGCGGCCATCGCCGAAGCCCGCAGCGGCGCCGCGCAGATCGCATTCCTGCTTCGCCCCACTTCCATAGAGCAGGTCGCCGATACCAGTTTTTCGGGCGGCGTGATGCCGCAGAAATCCACCGACTTCTACCCCAAGCTGCTCTCCGGCATGACCATCTACCGGATCGACAAGTAAGGATGCCGCGGAGTGGCTGTAATAAGTGCGCGCTAATGGCAGAATAGTAGCAGGGGCATCGTCTGTGTTTGGAATGGACCGCAGCAAGACACAAGGCAAGGAAGTACCGTCGGCGGACGCGCAACCGGCGGACGTGATCGTCAGCCCGGATGCACGCCGCGCCGAGCGTGTGCCGCCGGGGCAATCGCGGACCGAGAAGTGGCCGGTGCTCGATGCGAGCGGTCCGCCGGCGATCGATTTGAAAAGCTGGCGGCTGCGCCTGGGCGGCCTGGTGGCCCAACCCGCCGAGTGGAATTGGGACGATTTCCTGAAGCTGCCGCGGGTCAAAGTGTTCGCCGACTTTCACTGCGTCACGCGCTGGTCGCGCCTCGGCAACCTGTGGGAAGGCGTCTCGACCCGCGAGCTGATCGCCCGCGCTGGCGGCGCCCGGCCGGAGGCCCACTTCGTGGTGGCCTACGGCTATGACCGCGGCTGGACCACCAACCTGCCGATAGAGCACTTCCTGGCCGAAGATTCGCTGGTCGCCATTCTGCACGATGGCGAGCCGATCGCGCTCGAACACGGCGGCCCGGCGCGCCTGGTGGTGCCCGAACTGTACGCCTGGAAGAGCGCCAAGTGGCTTGCCGGTATCGAGCTGGTGGAAAAAGATCGCCCCGGCTTCTGGGAAGCCAACGGCTACCATATGCGCGGCGACCCGTGGACGGAAGAGCGCTTCGGGTTGTAGGGGCAGAAGACGGAAGACGGAAGTCAGAAGCCGGAAGTCGGAAGTCAGAATGGTGGCAGCGTGGCATTGGCGGCGGACCAGAACAAAATTCTCGTGTATCGGCGTTATAGGCTTCCGACTTCTGTCTTCTGACTTCTGACTTCCCGCCTCCGGCTTCTGACTTCTGTCTTCTGACTCCCGACTTCACGTTACAATGACGAACAGCGATGGCCCCCTCCGCAAATCCGTCTTTTCTGCGCGCCATGCTGGCGGAGCGGCTGGCGCTTGTGCTCGACGATGTCGAGCGGGCGGCGGGAGAAGTCGGGAAGCAGGCGCGCCAGGAATGCGCGAATCTGCTCAACCAGGCGGTGCGGCGGCTGTGGCAGGCTGGCGATCCGGCGGCGCTGGCGGACACGCTGGCGGACGCGGCGGCGCAGTTTGCGCGCGGCGCGGCGGTGCTGTCGATCGAAGACGGGATGGCGAAACTGGAAAACGTTCGCCCGAGCAGCGATGCCTGGCGGGCGGCGGGCAACTTGACGGCGCTCGATGCGGCTCCGGCGCTGACGGCGGCCATCGAAAGCCGTGAGCCGGTGATCGCGGCGGCGGCGGAGAGTGAAGTTGGCGCAACGCTGGCCGCCCTGGCGGCAGCCGCGGGAGACGACCGGGTAGCGGTTTTTCCGCTGACGAATCACGACGGAGTGGCGGGGCTGGTCTGCGCGTGGGGGACGGTGGAAGCCGCGGCGGTAGAGCTTCTGGCGCAGGTGGCGGGCGAGGAATGGGAACGCCTGTCTCGCGCCGCAGCCGAAGCTGCGGAAGCAGCCGCAGCAACCGAAGCAGCCGCAGCAGCCGAAGCCGCAGCGGCAGCCGAAGCCGCAGCAGCCGAAGCCGAGCTGGTGACCATCGCACCGGCGGAGAGAAGCTGGGACAGCCTGCCCGCCGAGGAACAGCGGACGCACCTACGGGCGCAGCGGTTCGCCCGTGTGCGGGTAGCTCAGTGGCGGCTGCGCGAAGGCGCGGCGGTGCGCTCGGGCCGCGTTCGTCGAGATCTCTACGGCGAACTGGAGACGCAGATCGAAGAGGCGCGGAAAGGTTTTCGCGACGAGTTTTTCGACCAGTGCCCCGGCATGGTCGATTACCTTCACCTGGAGATGGTGCACACGCTCGCCAATGACGATGCGGAACTGCTTGGCAAAGATTACCCTGGTCCTCTGCTGTAGCGTGGCTGGGCGGGCGGCGGCCGGCCCCGCCACCGCGGCGGGCCGCGCGAAAGCAGCCAGTAGGACGGCGACCACCCTGGCGGGACTGGCGCGCGCATACCGCGCGGACCCCACACCGGACCGCCGCGCGGCGGTGGAACAGTGGGCGGCGTTGCATCCGCAGGATGCGCCACTGACGCAACTGGCGCTGGGCGTGACGGCTTACGAGCAAAAGGATTACCTGGCGGCGGCGGCCAGCCTGCGCAAGGCGCGTCCCAAACTGGCGCGCATCGCGGACTACGTGGCCTACTACCTGGGCGCGGCGCGCGTGGAAGCCGGCGACTTCGATGGAGTGACGCGCGATCTGGAGCCAACGCACCGGCAGCCAGCATCGCCCGTGGCGGGACGGGCGTGGGTGATCGAAGCGCGCGCGCGGCAGACGGCGGATGCGGCGGGCGCGGTGAAACTGCTGCGCGATCACTACACCGAATTGCCGCAGCCGGAGGGCGGCCTCGCGCTCGCGGATTGCTACGTGGCGGCGGGCGCCCCGGCCAGCGCCGCCGATTTCCTGGAGCGGGCCAACGCGCAGTTTGTCACCGGCGAGGCCGCCAGCCGGGCCGCGGACGCTTTGAGCAGCCTCCAGGAGCGGATGGGTGCGGCGTTCCCGCAACCGCTTCCGCAGCAGCTCTTGCATCGCGCCGACCGCCTGCTCCAAACGCGGCAATACCAAGAGGCCCGCACCGCTTACCAATCCGCGGCCGAGCGGTTGAACGGGAGCGAACGCGAGCAGGCGCTGGTGCGGGCAGCCGCGGCGGAACTGCTGGATGGGCACGCGGGCCCGGCTTGCGACAACCTGACCGGCATGCAACTGAACGCCGGCGAGGCCGACGCGGAGCGCATTTATTATTTGGCGGAGTGCGCCCATCGCGCGGGCGACGAAACGCAGCCGAGCGCGGAGCTGGACCGGCTGGCAGCGCAATATCCGAAATCGAGCTGGCGGCTGAAGGCGCTGCTGGCAGCCGCCAGCCGGAGCTGGGTCGAGAACCAGCCACAGCGCTACCTGCCGCTCTACCAAGCGGCTTACCAGAACTTTCCCGACGACCCGCAGGCCGCCCACTGGCACTTTCGGGTCGCTTTCCGCGCCTATTTCGAACGCCGTGAGGATGCCGAGAATCTGTTGCGGGAGCAGTTGCGCAACTATCCCGGCAGCGGCTCGGCTGCGGCTGCGCTGTATTTTCTGGGAAGGCTGGCGGAAGAGCGGAACGATTTTGGCGCGGCGCGTTTGTACTTCGAGCGTGTGATGACGGCCATGGAAGGCTACTATTACGCGGAGCTGGCGCGCGAGCGGCTGCGCCAGCCGGAGGTAAGGAACGCGAGTGGCTCGGCCAAGGTGGCCGAGTTCCTGGCTGGCGTGAGATTGCCCAAAGGCGAGGCCGTGCCCACGCGGACAACGGCAGCGACTGAGTTGCGCATCGGCCGGTCGCGTATCCTGCGCAGCGCCGGCCTGACGGACCTGGCCGACGAAGAGCTGCGATTCGGGGCACGCATAGACGGGCAACCGGCGCTGCTGGCCATGGAAGGGGCGGCCGCGGCGGAGGCGCCGTACCAAGGCATGCGCATGATGAAGGCCCTGGCGCCCGATTATTTGAACCTGCGGCTGACCGAAGCGCCGCGCCGTTTCTGGGAGCTGCTGTTTCCGCTGCCCTATCGCGCCGAGCTGACGGCCGATGCGCAGCGGCTCGGGCTGGATCCGTTTCTGGTGGCCGGCCTGGTGCGGCAGGAATCGGAGTTCAATCCGGGGGCGGTCTCGCACGCCCACGCTTACGGCCTGACCCAGGTGCTGCCGGGCACGGGACGCCAGTTCGCGCGCAGGGCCGGGGTGGGGCGCGTGACGGCGCGCGTACTCGTACAGCCGGCGGCGAACTTGAAAATCGGCACGGCGATTTTGCGCTCCACGCTGGACCAGAACGGCGGCAACCTGGAGCAGACGCTGGCCTCGTACAACGCCGGACCCAACCGCGTGGCCGAATGGCTGACGTGGGACACCTACCGCGAGCCAGCCGAGTTCGTGGAATCGATCCCTTACGCGGAAACGCGGGAATACGTGCAGGCCGTGCTGCGCAACGCGGAGATGTATCGAAGGCTGTACCGGTAGGCATGGGGACAGACCTCTCTGTCCCAAGGCGCCGCTCTTGCGCCGCGCGGACAGAGCGGTCTGTCCCCTCGGCAGTCCCCTCGCAGTCCAACGTCCTGGGCAATCCCGGTCGCGGCCGGAGATTCCGGCCAGACTGCAACGCTTCCGAAGGCAGGTCGGGGACCTGCCCCACCGCTTCTGCGAGGCAATCCAGCCCATTCTCGCGGGGCCTTGGGGCAGAGAAGTCCCCTGACACGTTCGAAAGAACAGGATGCGGTAAAATGTGAATGTGGCGGTCGATAACGGGAGCGAGACGATCAAATCTGCGGCGGCGGCCTCGGTTGGCGCCGGTGTTGGCGGCGCTGGCGGCGCAACCGCCGGAGTTCTGGAGCTCGCCGCTCAGGGGAGCGTGACCGCCCTATCTGCGGGCTTAGCAATCGGGCTTGGAGCCCTGGCCGGCGGGGCCTTGAGTTTTCTGGGGTTCAAGCTTTACCGCCATCTCACGAAGCCGAAGAGCTGAACCGGAAGTAAGCGACGGGTTCCCAGCGTTGGCGCGCCGGGCAATCCCCATCTTCCATCGCAATCGTCTACTCCGCTTTCCTGTCGTACTCCGGAGCCTCGCGATGCAGGGGACAGACCGCTCTGTCCACGCGGCGCAAAGGCGGCGCCTTGGGACAGAGAAGTCTGTCCCCTCAAGCGCATACAATAGATGATTCGCGCGTCGAGACCCAAACGATGACTCCGAATCCTTTGATTGGCGTGGTATTTCACTGGCTGGGCGGGCTGGCGTCCGGCAGTTTCTATGTTCCCTTCCGGGCCGTGCGGAAATGGAGCTGGGAAACGTATTGGCTGGTGGGTGGTGTCTTCAGTTGGATCATCGTGCCGTGGGTGCTCGGTTCGACCATTTCCACCGACCTGCTCGGCGTGCTGCACCAGACGCAATGGGACACCATCGGGTGGGTTTACTTTTTCGGCGTGTTGTGGGGGTTCGGCGGGCTGACCTTCGGACTGACCATGCGCTACCTCGGCATGTCGCTGGGGATGGCGATGGTGCTGGGCTACTGCGCGGCTTTCGGCACGCTGATTCCGCCCATCTATCACGGCCAGTTTTTCTCGCATGTGCTGCCCACGCACTCGGGGCAAGTGATCGTGCTGGGCATCGCAATTTGCATGGCGGGGATAGCGTTCGCGGGCAAGGCCGGCATGTCGAAGGAGAAGGAGATGTCGGCGGAGCAGAAGACCGCGGTCATCCGCGAATTCAACCTGAAGAAAGGCGTGATCGTAGCCACGTTTTCCGGTGTGATGAGCGCCTGCTTCTCTTTCGGGCTGGATGCGGGTGCGCCGATCAAGGCGCTGGCGCTGCAGCACGGCACCTCGACGCTCTGGCAAGGGCTGCCGGTGCTGGTAGTGCTGCTGGCCGGCGGGTTCACCACCAACTTCGTATGGTGTCTGATCCTGAATATCAAGAATCATACTGGCTACCAATACTTCAGTTCTGAGATCCGCAATCGCCATCCGGAGCGCGGCGAGGAGCGGATGATCGAGAACGCGACCGACGCTCCCGGCGAGGAGATGGCGGTGGCGCTGCCGGTGCGCAGCGCCGAGCCGCAGCGGGCGCCGATGTGGAACAACTACTTTTTCAGCGCGGTAGCCGGCACCACCTGGTACTTCCAGTTCTTCTTTTACACCATGGGCGAAACGCAAATGGGAGCGTACAAATTCTCCAGTTGGACGCTGCATATGGCGAGCATCATCATCTTCAGCAGCCTGTGGGGCATTGCGCTGCACGAATGGCGCGGCGCCAGCGTGCGGACGAAAACATGGCTGGCAGTGAGCCTGATGGTGCTGGTGTCGTCGACCGTGGTGGTGGGCTACGGGAACTACTTAGGGACGTTGCCGGCGCGGTAGGGCAAAGGTAGGACGGACGATCGGTTCTTGTCGTCTGTCAACATGTCGCACCCGGGCGAAAAGTGACAGACCACATAAACCGATGGTCTGTCCTACCGTTCTTTATAATAGGTAGCAGGGTGGGGAAATTCTTCGTCCAAAATTTCGGATGCCGGGCCACGCAAGCGGATGGCGCGGCGCTGGAATCGTCGCTGGCGGCGGGCGGCCTCTTGCAAACGGGTGAGCGCTCGACCGCCGACTTGGTGGTGCTGAACACCTGCACGGTGACGGTTGCCGCCGATGAAGACGTGCGGCAGACCATCCGCCGCGTGCACCGGGAGAACCCGGCGGCGCGGATCCTGGTCACAGGCTGCTACGCGCAGCGCGCGCCCCAGGAGCTGGCCGCCATGCCGGGCGTGGAATGGGTGGTGGGCAACAGCCACAAACACGCCATCCCGGAGCTGATCGCGCTGGCACCGGCCGGCGCACCATACCATGGCAACATTCATCTCGGAGACATCCACGTCGGTGACATCTTCGCGCAACAGGCATTCCTTTCGGCGCCGGTCGAGGACGCCAGCGGCGACCGCACGCGGCCGAATTTGAAAATTCAGGATGGCTGCAACAACCGGTGCTCGTTCTGCATCATCCCGTTTGTGCGCGGCCGGAGCCGCGGCATGCCGGCGGACGAAGTGGTCACGCAGGTCGGCCGGCTGGCGGCGCGGTATCGCGAGGTGGTGCTGACCGGTATCAACCTGGGCCGATGGGGCCGCGAGCCGGGGAGCACGCTGCGGCTGGCGGGCCTGCTACGGCGAGTGCTCGACGAGACGGCGATCGAGCGGCTGCGGCTGAGCTCGGTCGAGCCGATGGATTTTTCCGATGAACTGCTGGAGCTGATGGCTGCACGGACCCGCATCGCGCCCCACGTCCACGCGCCGCTGCAAAGCGGCTCGGACCGGATTCTGCGCCGCATGCACCGCAAGTACCGGCCACGGCATTATGCGGACCGCATCCTGAAGGCGCGCCGCCTGATGCCCGACGCAGCCATTGGCGCCGACGTGATGGTTGGGTTTCCCGGTGAAGCGGACGCGGACTTCGAGGAAAGCCGCCAGTTCATCGACCAATTGCCGTTCACCTACCTCCACGTTTTCACGTACTCCGAGCGGCCCGGGACGCCCGCGGCAGAGGACCCTCTAGCGGTTCCGATGCCTGTGCGCAAGGAACGCAACCGCGTGTTACGCGAGCTGGGAGAGCGGAAGAACCGGGAGTTTCGCCAGTCGATGGTGGGCCGGACGCTATCCGCGGTGACCTTGCACGAGCCCGGTGCGGCGCTCACGGGAAACTTTCTCAAGGTGCAACTGGCTTCCTTGCGTAGCCCCAACCTGATGGCCGACTTGCGGATTGGCGGCCTGACGAGGGATGGCTTGCGCGAGGCAGGGCCGATTTTCGCGTAATCGGGTGGGGCATGCTTTCAGCTTGCCCATTTGTTCTCCCGAGCCAGTACATTGCACACGCCGCAGCCGGTCTGCCCACCCTGAACCCCTCAGGACGGTTTAAAATAGTTCACACCCATGGCGCGCACAATTCTGATTCAAGGTCCCGACGGGCAGACCCGAACCCTTCCGCTTTCCGGCAGCCGACTGGCCGTCGGACGCTCCAGCGCGGTCGAATTGAGCTTTCCCGACGATGCCGGCCTCTCGCGCCAGCACTTCGCCCTGGAGCCCTCCGGCGACGAATGGACGGTGCAGGATCTGGGCAGCAAGAACGGCACCTTCGTCAACGGCATTCCGCTCAAAGCGGTGCTGCTGCTGCGCCCCGGCGACCGCATCACCGCCGGCCACCTGTCCATCGTCTTCGCTCCCGAGCCAAGCGCTCCCGCGCCCGGCGTGGTGGTGTTCGAAGGCGGTGACGGCGTTGAGACCGATTCGCCCAGCACTTCGACGCTGGTTACCAGCCTGGGCGACGCCAACCGCACCATCGTGGTCGAGCCCGGCGGCGGCGCTAAACCTTCGGCCGCCATGCAGGCCCTGATCCACGCCGGCCAGGAACTGGCCGAAAACCGCCCGCTGGCGGATCTCTTCCCGCTGATTCTCGATCTCTCAATTCAGGCCGTCAACGCGCAGCGCGGCGTCCTGTTGCTGCTCGAAGGCGATCAGCTCGCCGCCAAGGCCCACAAGGGCGACGGCTTCCGCATCTCTACCGCGGTTCGCGACCGCGTGCTGCGCGAAAAATCGTCCGTCCTGGTGCGCGATGCGCAGCTCGACGACGCCTTCAAGGGCCGCATGAGCATCGTGGAACAAAAGGTTCACACCATGATGGCGGTGCCGCTCGAAACCAAGGACCGCTGCATCGGCTTGATTTACGTGGATTCTCCCTTCATTCTGCGCGAATTCACCAAGAACGATCTGAGCCTGCTGACCGTCATGGCCAACGTGGCGGCCATCCGCATCGAACACGCGCGGCTGGCCGAAGTGGAAGCCGCCGAGCGCGTCATGCAGCGCGATCTGTCGCAAGCCGCCGAAATCCAGACCGGCATGCTGCCTTCCCGCGCGCCCGATATCGCTGGCGTGGATCTGGCCGGCTTCAACGTTCCCTGCCGCACCGTGGGAGGCGACTACTACGATTTCTTCCCCTACGCCGGCCCCAGCGTGGGCCTGGCACTGGGCGATGTATCGGGCAAGGGCATGGCGGCGTCGCTGATGATGATGGCCCTCCACGCGCGCGTCCATGTGCTGGCGGAAACCCCCGGCAACCTGGGCGATTTCATGGCGCGGCTCAACAAAGCCACCTGCGCCACCTGCCCCAGCAACCGCTTTATCACATTCTTCTTCAGCGTTCTCGATGTCGCCTCGGGCGATTTGCGGTTTGCCAATGCGGGCCACAATCCGCCCATCCTGCTGCGCGCCTCCGGTGAGGCCCAAATGCTCGAAGGCGGCGGCCCGGTGCTCGGCGTCATTTCCATCGCCCCCTACAGCGAAGAGAGCAGCAACCTCGCTTCCGGCGACTTGCTGGTGCTGTATAGCGACGGCGTAACCGAGGCTAACAATCCGGACTTCGACGAATTCGGCGAGGAGCGCTTCATTCGCGTGCTGAGCGAAAATCGCGCGCACACGGCGCGGGAGATCGTCGACGCCGTCACCGCCGCGCTTAAGGAATTCACCGCCGGCGCCCCGCAAGCCGACGATATCACGCTCCTGGTTGCCAAGCGCCTGTAGCCGGAATCCGGACGGACAACCACTATTAGGTGGTGAACTGTGCCAGGCCGTGGACTCGCTTCCGCTCCGGAAAAAGGGCAACCCCTTGTAATGTCATTCAAGACGATTGCCTGACCTACGCGGAAAGCATAAACCAAAGGTACTAGTATTCGCGGAAAAGGACAGCGTTATATGCGTCTAAGCTCTTCAACATCAAAATTTTCCGGCTACAAAATCGGCATTCTCGGTTAAAGTAGTCATAGGGCCAAAGATGCAGATATCCGCTGGCTACAAGTCGAAGTACAGGGCGCTAGATTTGGCCCGTATTTTGCTGATGCATGGCGATCTTGCACCCAGGCTGACCATCCAGACGATTCTCCAGGCCAGCGGCTACGCGGTGGATGCAGCCGCCACGCCCGCCGAGGCGTTGGCCAAGCTCGACGAGGGAGAATACGACCTGGTGTTGAGCGATGGCGAAGGCGGCTCCGATGCCGCCGGACACAACCTGCTAGCCTATGCTCGCGTGAAGGACTATCGCCCCGCTACCGCCTTCATCACTGCCGGCCACACCAAGCCCAAGGGCGGATACCAGCCGGCGGTTTCGGAGGTCTCGATTTACACCGAGAACTTGGCGGGGCTGCTGGGCGAAGTGGCCGAGTTGATCGGCGTCCGCGCCAGCCGGCGCCATCGCCCGCTGCGCGTCGCCGTCTAGTTCCGGCGCGGTTAAACCAAAACTTTCGAAATATCCGCTGATCCAAAGAAAATCAACCGGATGTTCAATGATTGATCAGGACATTTCCCGGTTCCGTCCGAATCCGGTTCTGGGGAAAAGTTAGCCCAAACAAAGAAAAACGACCAAGTGGGCACCACACCATCGGACCCTCTTCGCCCTGGATAAACCAAAGCTTTCAGCTATGTCATCCAACTAAAAGAAAAAAGGCCGAATGGGAACTACACCATCCGGCCCTTCTTTCAATTCTGGAGAATACGCGTTTGCTTAGCGATGGCTGGCGGCTCCGCCGCCACCGGTAGCGCCGCTACTAGTAGCTCCGCCACCGCCGAAACCTGCGTGACCCGCCGAACCAGCGGATGCACCACCCCCAGCAAATCCACCAACGGCAGTGGATGACCCACCCCCGGCGAATCCACCCGGCGACGCCGATCCGCTTGAAGATCCACCTCCGGCGTAACCGGCAAAACCGCCATGTCCCGACGCCGCCGAGCCGTAACTGGATGTGGTGCCCGTTCCACCTCGGAACCCAGGCGTATGCGATCCGTTAACTGCCAGCGCCAGCATGGGATGTTGAGCAAGACTTACCGGACCATGTGTCGGACCATGTGTCGGACCATGTGTCGGACCATGTGTCGGACCATATATCGGACGACGCGTGACGCCGGTGCCACTCGTGGGGACTACGCCCACCACCGAGCCCGGGCTCCATATTCCGTAGCCATACGGGTTATAGAACATGCCGGTGCAAGGAATGTACGTATTCATGTCGTACCAGGAGTTGTACGACCAGAAGCCGGACGCCGGGTAGCCGGAAAATTGGTTAAGCAAGCCCCACGCCGGGCCTGCATAGCCGAACGATGGCATATAGCCAAGACCGGAACAGCCCATGAACGGCATCCCCATCCCTGCCGAGTAGCCCGACCCGTACCAACCTCCGTACGGATTGAACGAACTCGCGCCCGATACGTTCGCCATGGCCATCAGCTCGCCGCGGCGTTCGCTCCAGTGATCCAGCTCATCCGTGTCGGCCGTTTCGAACTTCTTGACCGCAACCTCGGTGTCGCCCAGGCCGCACGTTCTGCCCGCTCCCACCAGCTTGGTTTCGGAGCCCGATAGTACGGCAGCCTCGCCCTTGAACACCTTCAACTGCGCCGGCGCGGAATTGAATCGATAGATGCCGGCCTTGGGAAGCGACACGGCGGCGTTGTTGACGACGAGGGTGACGCTGATGTCCTTATCGATCCGGTCGGCCTCCACGACGGCCTTGCCGCTCAGCAACTCCAGCCGCGTATCGATCAGCCGGTTGGTGATCATTTTGAGGCTGGCGTGGTCGCCCAGACGGAGAGTGACGCCGGGGGTCAGTAGCACCTCCGCGCGCCCATTCTCGGTCGAGAGCACGCTTCCCTCTTTAATGTTCGGGTAGTGGGTTATCGACGATTCCAGGGTGCTGCCATCCAACTGGACTTGGCCTTCCGTGAAATTGACCGTGCCGGATTTGGCGGAAACGACGTATTGCGCCAAACCCGGAGTCGCAGTAAGGGCCAGCAGCGCGCCGGCCAGAAGTGCGATCCCTGTCGGTTTCATCATCCACCTCTCAATTACAGTGTGACTCTATCGCGCGCAAAGTCAATGGCTTGCTGGTAGCTATTTGGAGTCATGGAGGCAATATGGAGGAAGTTTAATACGTGCAACGGGGCGGCATCGGGCCCGGAAGTTTGGCGGGCCCGGACAGCGAGTGGCCGGCAAGTCGTACTACCATCTTCATTTGGTGCCTGCCAACCCGCGAGTCTCGATCCTCATCCCGGTCTACAACGAGGCGGAATACCTGCCGGCGCTGATCGCGCGCCTGCTGGCGGTGCCGCTGTGGGAGGAGGTACCCATCGAAATCGTGGCCGTCGATGACGGTTCCACCGATGGGTCGGCCCAGACTCTGGACGAGCTCGCCCGGCTGCACCCAGACGTAATTCGGGTCATTCGGCACACTCGCAACCGCGGCAAGGGTGCAGCCATCCGCACCGCCATCGAGCACGCTTCGGGAGAGTTTGCAGTCATCCAGGATAGCGACCTCGAATACAATCCGCTCGACCTCGCCCGCGTGCTCGCCCCGCTGTTGGAGGGCCACGCCGACGCGGTCTTCGGCTCGCGTTTCGCCAGCTCCGGCGAGCGCCGCGTGATGTACTTTTGGCACTCGCTGGCCAACCATTTTCTGACCACCGTGGGCAACGCCGTCGCCGACCTGAACCTCACCGACATGGAAACCGGCTACAAAGCCTTCCGCCTGTCGTTGGTGCGCTCGATCCCATTGCGCAGCAACGGGTTCGGTTTCGATCCCGAAATCACCGTCAAACTCGCCCAACGCCGCGTTGCCCTGTACGAAGTCCCCATCAGCTACCGCGGCCGCACTTATGAGGAAGGCAAGAAGATCGGCGCTTGGGACGCTGTATCGGCGTTGTGCGTCGTGCTCTGGTACGGCCTGCGGCGCGACATTTATCGCGACGGCGGCGCGGGCATGCTGGACGCGCATTCGCAAACCCCGCGCTTCAACCGTTGGATGGCGGATACCATCCGCCCCTGGGTGGGCACGCGCGTACTCGAGATTGGCGCCGGTATGGGCAACCTCTCGCGCTACCTGGCCCTGCGCCGTCAACTCTACATTGCCAGCGATATCGATGCCGAGCACCTGGCCCGGCTCCGCGTGCGTTTCCAGCTCCGCCCCAACGTGAGGCTGCTGCGCTGTGACTTGGGCGCGCCAGCGGATTTCGTCCCGCTCATCGGCCAGGCCGACACCGTGATCTGCCTCAACGTGCTGGAACATATTGAGGACGACGCGACCGGCCTCGCCAACATATCGAGCGCGCTCATCCCCGGCGGCGTCGCCATCGTGCTGGTGCCACAGGACCCGGGGCTCTACGGCACGCTCGACGAGGAACTCGGCCACTACCGGCGCTACAGCGAAGCCGAGCTGCGCGCCAAGATGGAAGCCGCCGGCCTGACCGTGGAGCAAGTGCTGCATTTCAACCGCATCACCCGCCCCGGCTGGTGGTTCACCGGACGCGTCCTCAAGCGCCGCAGCTCCAGCCGCATCCTGCTCTGGTTCTTCGACCGCCTGGTCTGGCTCTGGCGCCGCATCGACCGCACGTTACCCTGGCCCGGAGTAAGCGTGATTGGAATCGGACGGAAACGGGAGAGCTGAATCAACTGGCGGAGGGAATCCTCCGGTTCCGGCACCATGATCGGGTGCACGTCATTGGTCGTGGGGCAACAGCCGATCAGTCGGACGTGTGGTGGCTCGCAATATACCGCGCTACCATTTGCATTGGCAGGAAAATGGAAACACGTAGCCTGTTTTCATGGGCGGCGAGCGCGCACCAGCAGCGATGAAAATGGCGGCGCTTGGCGACCTTGCGAAGTCGCGGTGTCGGCGGCGGTGGCCTCAACGCATTTTCAATGACTTGCGGTGTATTTTCGAGAGCGTCACGGGTTTCTGTTATTCAAAAATGGCGGGTTGGTTTCGCATGGTTGGCGCTCATCGTGGCACTGCGTGGGAGGCCATGCGGAGCCAGGCCGCCGCCCGTAGGGCGGGATCGATGTGCTCGGCTCCGGCTTCGGCTTCGTTCATGGCGCGGCTCTAGTGACGTGAAACCAGTCCATCACCTCGCCAACAGTCGCTCCCGCTTCCGGATTGTCAAACACCACGGAAACGGGCGTTCGGGTGTCCCGGAATACCCGAGTGTTTCGCGGCAGGCCGGGCGTGCCGGGCCCCTACGGTCGGCGGTCGACCGAATTTCTGAAAGCGCCTTACCGATCCCTCATTCTTTGCGCTGCGAGGCATGGATCATTGCGCTGATGATCCCATCGCTGAGACCGGCATGCCTGAGCTGCAGCATATCGTCCGTGTCGAGATGGAACTGGGTCGGCGAGGCTTTGATCTTGTCGATGATGACTTGCTCGCTAAGTCCGGCCTCTTTGAGCTTGACAACATCTGCGTTCGTCAGCGCGGCTCCGGCAGGCGGTTTTTCCGAGCTCCCTTGTGCCGGTCTGGCGGGCGCACTGGCCCGCGCGTTCTGGAGCTTGGCGAGGGACAAGGTTACACGATCTTTGAAATCAGCCGCATCGTGGTGCCCGGGCGGCGCGGCGCCCGCCTGCGTCTGCAATTCGCAACTGTTTCCCTGGGCGATCAGGACGACCGAGATGGTGCGCTTCGCGGGACCGCCGCCGACGTTGTACGAAGCGCTCATCGCGGCGTTGTCGATATTTTGGACCCAGTACTTCCCTGAGTTCTTGAGGGTATCGCTGACTGCGGGCCACAGCGCCCTGCAAGGGACGTTAAACACATCCTGGTGCGTGCCGGCGAACGCGGGTACGGCAAGGGCCAGCAGCAGAACTACGATTACGAGTCGCTTCACGAAAGGTCCTCCTGAATCGGAATTACCAACGGTGTTATTGTGGCCGGAACTTCCATTTCGGATGCCAGCCCCTGTTTAGTATATCCCCAGCCGCCTTCCGGGGAACCGGGACAGCCTCTACTGCGCGATCAATCCCTACTGCGCCAATTCCTCCGCCGCCGGTCGCGCCACTCAATTCCCCGCCCTACTTCTTGGGACTCCGAATCGCTCCCGCCAGATCCGCCGCCAGCGTCCTTGCCGCGTGCGTGTACCGATTCCTCATTCTTTGCGCTGCGAGGCATGGATCATTGCGCCGATGATCTCCTCGCTGAGCCCCGCTTGCTTGAGCTGCAGGAGATCGTCCGTGTCGAGCTGGAACTGGGCCGGCGAGACTTTGATCTTATCGATGATGATCTGGTCGCTAAGTCCGGCCTCTTTGAGCTTGAGCACATCCGCGTTGGTTAGCGCGCGTCCGGCAACTGGTTTTTCCGAGCCCCCTTGTGCCGCCGGATTGGCGGCAGCTTCCGGTTGGGCGGGCGCACTGGCCCGCGCGTTCTGGAGCTTGGCCAGGGACGCGGTTACACGATCTTTGAAAGAGCCCGCATCGTTGTGCTTAGGCCCGGCGCCGACCTCCGTCTGCATTTCGCAACTGTCTCCCTGGGCATGCAGGACGACCGTGACGGTGCGCGCCCCGGGACCGCCGCCGGCGGTGAACGAAGCGGTCATCTTGGTGTTGTCGGTACCTAGGATCCCGTACTTCCCTGAGTTCTTGACGGTATCATTCACTGCGGACCACAGCACGCTGCAAGGGACGTTAAACACGTCCTGGTGCGTGCCGGCGGCGAACGCGGGCACGGCAAGGGTCGGCAGCAAAGCTACGATTACGAATCGCTTCACGAAAAGTCCTCCTTATCGAAATTACTAACGATGACATCATAGCCGGAACTTCCGTTTCGCGCGTCCGGCGACTGTTAAGTATACACCAGCCGCCTTCCTTTGATGCCTCGAATTACTGACGCTCGCAGTGACGATCACAGCGTGGGGGAGCAATCGGGGACCAATTACACCGTTCGAAACCAGGGGACGGGACGCAACCTTCTTCGGAGCGGGCGAGGTTTCGATCCCGGTGAGCCTCATTGCTGGCGGTGCTGTTGCATCAGATGGCGCAGATAGGCGTTGATTCGAGTCTGATATCCATCACCGGTTGCCTTCAACCACGCCACGACGTCCACATCAAGCCGAATCGTAACGGTGGTTTTCTTGGGCCGGTAGAACCTGCCGATCACGGCATCCGACGGAATCTCCCGAATTTCGGGAATGTCGGACAGGTCGATTTCGCGGTCCGGCCTGGCGGCGAGCTTCTGAAGCTCTTTGCGTTTCTCAGCCGATAGCTTGCTCATAGAGCCACCTTTCCTTCGTGGTCGCGCGACGGGCCGCCAGGTCCGCCGCCAGAGTCTTCGCCGCGTGCCTGTGCAACGCGACGGGGGCGTCTACCGGAAAGGAATGTCCACTTCGGTGTAGCTGCCCGGTGTTGCGGCGTTCACGGCGGCGGCGACTCTTTCGATGTATCGGCGTAAAATCGGCCATTGCTGATTTCCGAGAACAAGGAAGGCGATTTTTCGGCCCGTCAGGTTTTGCTGGTATCGAATGTTCTTGTCGGTCGTCAGCAAAAGGTCGAAGCCTGCGGCCTCAGCGGCCTCTATTAGTTCGCCGTTAACAAGCCTGTCCCATCCACGTTCGATTGCTTCCACGACTACATGACCTTTGAGGGCATAGCGAAGCGGCGCGGGGGTCCCGTTATCAAAGAGTATGAGCATCGACCATCGAAGCGGGGGGTTGCACTACAGGCGGCGCGTCGAGACTCCGCGCCGCGAATTCGAGCACGGCTGACATCTGTTCCCGCGTGACGTGAAACCAGTCCATCACCTCGCCGACAGTCGCTCCCGCTTCCAGATTGTCAAACACCACCGAAACGGGCGTTCGGGTGTCCCGGAATACCCATGCGCCGCTACGCTTGCCGGGGATGCTCTCCACGGCAGGGCATTGCGACCAGTCGAGACTTGCCATGATCCGCGCTCCTTCCTTGAGAATACCCTGTTACGCTGCCGCGCCGGGGCATGGGAAATCGGAAATCGGAGATGCGCCCCCCTACTTCTTGGGATTGCGAATCGCTCCCGCCAGATCCGCCGCCAGCGTCCTTGCCGCGTGCATGTAGGTTTCGTTGTTGGTTATGCGGTCCAGCATCGGCAGGAACTGCCCAGCGCCCACCACCCGGTGGCCCTCCATCGCCGCATCGAGCGTCTCCAGCGCATGCATCACACCCAGGTGATCGTACTTGGCCGCGCGCTCCAGATCGATGCGAAGCTCGGCGGATTCCGCCATTCGCTCGAACCAGTCGAGCAGCGTCTGCGCCGCCACATCCTCGGAGTAATTGAACTTGACTTCGCTCTTGCCGTCGTCGCTCTCATAGCGCAGCAGCTTGGTCCCCATGAAAGCGACTTTGGCCGGCGATTCGAGCGGATGCCGGAAATAATCCAGCTTCTCCGCCAGCGCGAAAACCGCCGCCGCCTCTTCTTCCGATAGCTTGAACTTCAGCGGCAATTCCTCGTCGGGGGCCTCGCGGTATTCGGCGTCGCCGGTCTTCTCGACGCGCACTTCGAAATACGCCGGGGCGCTGCCGGGAAATGTCCTCGAAAAAAACAGCCGCGCGGCGCCGCCGCCCGCGCTCGAAGCCGTCGCTGTCGAGAGCAACAGGCAGAGCCACCGCGCGCCGTTCATGCCTGTTCGATCCTCGCCCGCGTGGCCTCGTGAGTGGCGTGGCAAATCGCCACCGCCAGCGCATCGGCCGCGTCCTCGGATTCAATCGGATGGTCGAGCTTCAGCAACGATTGCACCATCAACTGCACTTGCGCTTTTTCCGCCCGCCCGTATCCCACCACGCTGGTCTTCACTTCCAGCGGCGAATACTCCGCCAGCGGCACGCCCGCTTCCGCCACCACCAGCAGCGCCACGCCGCGCACTTGCGCCAGCTTCAGCGCCGTCTGCACGTTGGCCGAATAAAACACTCCCTCCACCGCCGCCCGATCCGGAGCGTGCTCCCGCAGCAGAGTCCGCAGTTCGTTGGCGATTTTGAGCAGCCGCTTTTCAAACGGCGCTTTCGCGTTGGTGCAAATGGTCCCGGCGGCCACCATGCGATGCAGGCGCCCGTCGCTCGCGATGATGCCGTATCCGGTGCGCGCCGACCCGCAATCGATGCCGAGCACCCGCACGTCAGCGCTCGAGGGCCTCCATCTCCTTCTCGTCGATATCGAAGTTGGAGTACACGTTCTGCACGTCCTCGTGCTCTTCCAGCACATCGTTCAGCCTCAGCATGCCCGCCGCGCTCTTGCCCTCCAGCTTCACCAGATTCTTCGGAACCATGGCAATCGAAGCTTCCAGGACCGGAATGCCCGCCGCCTCCAACGCTTTCTGCACCGCCTCGTGCGCTTCCGGAGCCGAGAGGATTTCCCAGCTTTCGCCTTCCTGCCGAAGATCGTCGCCGCCCGCTTCGAGCGCCACGCTCATGAGCTGGTCTTCGCTCGCCTTTTCGCCGGCCACGAAGATCTGGCTCTTGCGCTCGAACATCCAAGCCACGCTGCCCTGCTCGCCCAGGTTGCCGCCGTTCTTCGAAAAGGCATGGCGGAGTTCGCTCACCGTCCGGTTGCGGTTGTCCGTGGCCACGTTCACCAGCACCGCCGCGCCGCCCGGCCCGTAGCCTTCAAACATCACTTCGTCGATCTGCCCGCCCTCGATTTCGCCGGTGCCGCGCATGATCGCTTTCTTGATGTTGTCCGACGGCATGCTCGCCGCCTTGGCCGCCAGCACAGCGCTGCGCAACCGCGGATTGCCGTCCGGATCGCCGCCGCTGCGCGCGGCGATCGTGATTTCCTTGATGATGCGCGTGAACGTTTTCCCGCGCTTGGCGTCCGTAGCCGCCTTCTTGTGCTTGATAGTGGCCCACTTGGAATGGCCTGACATGGTGAACCTCGGAGTGACCCCGCCTCACACGGCCGGGAAAAAACTGCTCATGAATTCGACTCATTGAGAATAGCAGAATGCGCCCGGCCCGCTCAAGGCAAGCCTTCAACATTTACCATTTGGCGCTGTTGCGCCGGCGGACGAGCCGGCGTGGGTGAAGCTCCGCCACATAGCACGATATACTCGTACCCATGAGCAAGAGGCTCCAGGTTGTGCTGCCCGACCGCGAAATGGCGGATATCCGGGCCTTGGCCGGACGCGAACGACTGACCGTCGGTGAGTGGGTCCGCCGCACACTGCGCGAAGCTCGCACGCGCATGTCCGTGAACGACCCGGAAGCCAAGCTGAAGGCGGTCCGGCGTGGATCTCTGTACTCGTTTCCCACCGCGGACCTCGATCGGATGCTGAGCGAGATCGAACAGGGCTATCGGCAGCGCGATAGAGCGCGCGAAAATGCCTTACGATGGGATTGAGGCTGCCATGGGCAAACGGGAGCTGATCACACGCGAACTGGATCGGATGCCGGAGCAAGATCTGGACAGGCTCCTGGCGTTCCTGCGGTCGCTCAAGGACGCGCACGCCGAGACCGCGATGCCGGCGCTGGCGGCCGAATCGTCACTGGCCAAGGACTGGCAAACGCCTGAGGAGGATGCGGCCTGGGCCAATCTGTAAGAGGCGACGTCGTAGTCCTCAACTTCCCTTTTTCGGACCTCAGCCAGGCAAAGCGGCGGCCGGCCCTGGTCATCGCGACACTCAAAGGCGACGACGTCATCCTGTGCCAGATCACCAGCCAGGCGAGAGCCGACGAGTATTCGGTTCCGCTTGACGACACGGATTTTGTCTCTGGCGGTCTTAGCCAGAGCAGCAGGGTTCGCCCCAATCGGCTATTCACGGCCGATGAGAGCATCGTCGTCTACCGCGCCGGTCGCGTGTCCGAAGCGAAGCTAAGAGAAGTAGTGGACCGCCTGACGGCGATTATCCAGCAGACCTGAACCCTACCACACCCGGCACGCGTTGGCGCTCACCATCGGCTGGCCGGCCTGGCAGGAAAACGCCCGCTGAAACTCGGGCATATTTTGTACCACGCCATTGACCCGCTCCTTGCCCGGCGCATGCGGGTTGGTCTTAACCTGCATGCGCAACGCCGCCTCCCGCTCGTTCACGCACCACACCTGGCCGAACGCCAGAAACAGCCGCTGCTCGGGTGTGAAGCCGTCGATCTTCTTTTCCGTGCCGCCGATCGTGTTGAGCAACGCCATCAGCGCGATGCGCACGCCGCCATTGTCCGCCGTGTTCTCGCCCAGCGTCAGCTTGCCGTTCACCATTGCGCCCGGCGCCACCTCGAATTTCGAGTACTCCCGCTCGATGCAGGCCGCACGCTTTTCGAATTCCTTGGCGTCCTCCGGCGTCCACCAGTCGCGCAGGTTCCCCTTAGCGTCGAACTGCCGGCCCTCGTCGTCGAAACCGTGCGTCAGTTCGTGGCCGACCACCATGCCGATGCCGCCGAAGTTCACCCCATCGTCCATCGCGTTGTCGTAGAACGGCGGCTGCAGGATGCCCGCCGGGAAATTGATATCGTTCATCGACGAATCGTAGTACGCGTTCACCGTGGGCGGCGTCATGCCCCATTCCTGGCGGTCCACCGGCTTGCCGATCTTCTTCAACTGGCGCTCAAACTCGAATGCGTTGGCGCGCTCGGTGTTGCCCACCGGATCGTCGCGCCGGATCGCCACGCTCGAATAGTCGCGCCATTGGTCCGGGTAGCCGATCTTGTTCGCGATCGCGCGCAGCTTCACCAGCGCCTGCTTTTTGGTCTCCGCCGTCATCCACGGCAATTGTTCCAGGTCCTGCCCGAGCGCCTTTTCGAGTGCGTCCACCATTTTCAGCGTCCGCGCCTTGCCTTCGGCGCCGAACGTCTTCTCGACGAATTTCTTTCCCAGTGCCTCGCCCAGCTCGGCGTCCGTGAAATCCGCGCAACGCTTCCAGCGCGGCCGTATCTCGGTGGTCCCGGTCAGCGTCTTGCCGTAAAAGTCGAAGTTCTCTTTGACGAACGCCTCCGGCAGCAGGGGCGCCGCAGCATGCAGCACGTGCCAGGTGAGATAGGTCTTCCAGTCCGCCAGGCTGAATCGTCCGATCGCCCCGTTCAGCGCCTCCATGTATGCGGGCCACGCCACGTTGACGGATGCGAATTCGGGCGCGCCGCTCGCGCGCAGATACTCGTTCCAGTGAAATACCGGGCTCAGCGTTTCCATTTCCCGCGTGGCGATCTTGTGATAGACCTTCTCCGGATCGCGGCGAGACACAATGTCGAGCGACCCTTGCGCCAACGCGGTTTCCATCTTCATCACCGTCTCCGCGCCTGCCCTGGCCTCGGCCGCGGTCTCGCCGGCCAGAACGAACATGCGCGCCACGTGCTCCACATACTCGCCTCGCAGCTTCGCGCTCTGCGCGTCCTGCTTCAGGTAGTAGTCGCGTTCCGGCAGTCCCAAACCGCCCTGGTCCACTTGCGCGATCACCTGGTTGGAGTCCTTGAAATCCTGCCCCGAGCTGAACTGGAACATCACGTCGGCGCCCTCGCGCTGCAAACGCGCGACCACTGCCGCAAGCTGTGCCTTATCCCGCAAGCCGCGGATCTGCCCGAGTTCGTCTTCGAGCGGCTTCAGCCCTGCGGCCTCCACCGTCTTTTCATCCATGCAAGCCGCGTAGTAGTCGCCGATCAGGCGCGCCGTCAGGTCGCGGCCTGCATCTGGCTTGCTGGCCGCCTCCAGAATCTCGCGCAGCACGTCGCGATTTCGCTCTTCCAACTGGTCGAACCGGCCCCATCGCGCCTGGTCCGCCGGAATCGGATTATTCTTCAACCAACTGCCGCAGGCATACTGGAAGAAATTCGTGCATGGATTGGCGGTCGCGTCGATGTTCTTCACGCTGAACCCGAGCGCGCCCGATGCCTTTTCCGGCGCCTGCCCCGAAAGGCTCCAGGCCGCGAGCGAGAAAACCAACAAGATCTTGTGCAAAGCGAGACTCCTTCTTTATCACTTTAGCTCGCGTCACCGCAGGTGGGGCAAGCGCCTTGGGTGTGCGACGCAGAAATAGCGGAACTCTCGATTCCTGGTGAATTCGCACGAATCCGAACGATGGGGATACGCACGGCTTCTCTCTTTCAGGAGGCCTTGTATCAGGGCACGGCTTCAGCCGTGCCGAAGGATCGGGAGAAAGGTTTGGGCTTCAGCCCCTGGGGACGCAGGAAAGCCTCAGCGGCTAAAGCCTTTGGCTACCGATGTGCGGTACGGACCGGGGACATGGGTGACACTTTAGCCCGAGGACATGGGTGACAGTCCGAAGGGGTGGGATCTGATCGACCTGAAAAGCACGCCAAGCTAGAAGGCGATGCCATGGAAGGAAGACGGACC
>Ga0302319_10001856_pt1 | contig 46772 bp, 32 predicted proteins | sample Bog_T0_2_FD_203319 | JGI IMG/M metagenome (GOLD analysis project Ga0302319, IMG submission 203319) | Peat permafrost microbial communities from Stordalen Mire near Abisko, Sweden - Bog_T0_2 | ecosystem: Environmental > Terrestrial > Soil > Wetlands > Peat | place: Sweden: Abisko, Stordalen Mire...
CCTGAGATATAGTAGTAGTATTATAGAACTGTGTGCAAAGCGGTGCACACCCCTGATATAAAGCAGCTGAAAAGCTTATAGCCGGAGCGGGATTTACGTTTACCGTTATATTGGCATTTACAGTTGTGCCGCAATTATCTTGTACCGTTACAGTATATATTGTTGTTGTGCCTGGTGCTACAGTAATACAGGCAGCATTAAACCCACCGGGTTCCCATACATATGTATTCCCTCCGGTTCCGCCCGTGGCTGTTGCGCAAATAGTTGTGGAAGAACCCGCACAGAGGGAAGTATTGCCATCTATAGTTACCCCTAAGGTGGAGCCTCCTATGGTAACGCTAACCTCTGCGGAGGCTGAGCATCCATTGGCATCCGTAATATCTACCGTATAGGTTTGCGTAGAAGCCGGTGTAACAGAAATACTGCTCGTTGAACCTGTTCCGGGTGTCCAATCGTAAGTATATGGTGCCGTTCCTCCACTTACCGTTGCCGTCAGTGTTCCTGAACCTCCGCTACACAAAGTGCCGGGACCTGTCACTACAACGGTTGGTGTTGGATGTACAGTCACTACTATACTTGTATCTTTTGTACATGTTCCGTTACTTACTCCTACGGTATAGATAGTAGTGATTACAGGGGTTACTGTTATGCTTGATGTGGTCGCTCCCGTGCTCCAGGTATAACTTACTCCTCCCGATACAGTTAAGATGGCTGAACTTCCTCCACATATGGTAGGGGGCGGGCTTAAGGTTACCGTTGGACCGTCATTGATGGTTATAGTATTACACCTTACTATACTGCAATAGTTGGGTTTGGATGCCGTCACCCTTAAAAGATAATTTGTTCCGGCTGGCATGGCTGCCGGAATACATATATTGATGAGTCCTGAAGTTGTACTTGTCAATGTTCCTATAGTTGTTCCTCCAGCGGCAAAGCTCCCATTCACATCCGACAACTGGGCCGTAAATATATTGCCGGCCCTGAATAATCCATTGGCAGAATCATAAACAGCCGTGAAAGGAAGAGTATAGCATTGCCCGGAACAATAGGTATTTTGCGGATCAGGTACTATCTTAATAGACGGGGTAGAATCTAATTTGGCAATAAAAATAGATGATGAAACACCTACCGGTAGAGTAAGCGGGCCCGAAATTGTTATAAAAGTTGGTCCGGGAGAATTATATGATCCGGATATATACAACTGGCGGTTAGCATCTGCTGCTATACCGCCTCCGTTTATCGATCCGCTTGCACCACCGCCTTGTTCTGCATACATTAATGCGCCATTGCCGCTGGCATATTTGGCCACGCAAATACTACCCGAAGCACTTCCCGTAATAGTTTGTGAACCAAAAGTGGCGGTTCCGCTAAACTGACCTGTGGTTGAAATATCCCAATTTTTGTCTATTGTTAAATAATATCCATTACCTTCTGAAGTCGGACTGCTATTCGTTTCCACCCATTGGAATATACCGGCAGGCGATATTTTGGCAACATAGTAATTAGGTCCGGCGCCAGCACACGTAGCAGTAAAAATGCCCCATGTTGCGGTATGCATAAATGGTCCGGAAACATATATATTATTACAAGAATCGATTACAATATCTCCTAAACTAGTAGCAGAACTTGCCCAGGGGCTTGAAGAGCCTGCATTGGCAGCTGTATACACAGTTAGTACATTGCCTGTGGCTGTATCTATCTCAGCCACGAATAAATTATAATTTGAAGGCCCGCTGGAAGCAGGTAAATTGAAGGATCCGAAAGTTGGGGCGCCGGAATATCCACCGCATACCCAAAGGTGGCCTGCATAGTCCATGGCACATTTACTTGGATATGATGAACCACCAACCGGCCCGTGTAATGGAATAAGCCAGCAACGGGCATCTATAACCCCTTGGCTGTTTACCTTTAACACAAATCCATCAGATGTTCCAACGGCAGGTAGCGAGTGCCCTAATACATTCATAGTTGCACCATTATAAGGCCCGCATATGTAAGTATGTCCTTTGGCACCGGGAATTCCATTTATATCCGTACATATTCCGGAAGCATACCCACCTGCTCCGTATGAAGTTATATTCCATTTTAACACTCCATTTACGTCTGTTTTACCACAATACCACCCTGCTCCGCTGCTTATAATTCCTCCGGCATAAGAGTTAAGGTCGGCATCAATACCTGTTCCCAGAATATAGTCATCTCCTCCTGAAGATTGCACCTCTGTAGCCCAATCACCGTGAAGTAAGTTTGTTATTTTCCCGGTTCCAATAGAGGTTCCGCCTCCGCCATTTGCAGGACTTGCAGTAAACCCGGGGACACCTATGGAAATGGTTCCACTGTAGCGATAACTGGCATAAATATTTCCGTCAGAGCCTGCTTTTACTCCTCCTCCATTCTGGTACCATCCACCACAGGTACCAAATGCATTATCCCAAAAAGGGGGAGTAACCTGTGCGCTTAATTGAATTGATGAAACTAATAGAATTGCAATAAAACTTATATTGCAGAATGCTTTCATATTTTTAAAACTTTTCATGAATATGTTTTTATAAGTATGTTTCATTTTGATGCATTATTTTTTAACAGGGGTAATTATTTTTAACAGATGTATTTAAAAATCAAGCATATTGCAAGGCATTGTTCCTTATTTGCAACAAAGATGTGCTTAAACTATACCTATCTTATTAAATATGGCTCTACAAAAAACCCTACAATAGTATTGTAGATAGTGCTTGTTATTGAATATCAGACAGATTCAATAATATCACTTAAATTATCTTCTTTCGTAAGATTAAGCTTTTTTCGTAACCTATATCGAGTTTGTTCTATTGTAGTATTTGATACACCAATAATGGCTGCCATATTTTTGGTGTTTATTTTTAGCTTAGTTAAGCAAATTAACCGTATTTCTGCTTGAGTAAGATTAGGCAACTTTTCTTTTAAACGAATAAAAAAACCTTTATATACCTGTTCGAAAAGTTCCTTAAATCTGTTCCAATCGTCTTCGGTAAGAATAGTTGCTTTATTTAAATGCTCCAACTGCTCAATTCTTTTTTCATCCGATTCCTCCTTTGCTTTCAATTTTTTGACTTCTTCAAAATCACTTTTAAATTGTTCAAGTAAATTATTTTTCTCCACCATACTCTTAATATACTCGTCGAGCATAGTTTTGGCATTTGTTAAATCATTTTCCATACGCTGCTTTTCCTTTTCAAAAAGTATTTTATCCTGCCTGCGTTTTATTTGCTGCCTGTTTATTAATAAAATTGCCAGGAGGAGAGTAAGAACGGATATTACAATTGCGCTATAGGTAATAATACTTTTCCGGTTGATTTCGGCTGTTTTTATAATATCGGTTTTCTCCTCTTCCAATATAATAGAATCTTCCCTTTTTTCGAACCGATAGCTTATTTCCATTTGCGTTATCTTTTTCACACTCTCCTGGTTAATCAGACTATCACGGTACACAATATATTTTTCGTAATCTTCGTATGATGTTTTGTATTTGCCCATGGCACTGTCCAATATGGCTAATGCCCGGTATGTATTCTTTATAGATATCTTATCTCCTAAATTTTTTGAAATTATAAGCGCAGAATCAAGAAAGTTTTTTGCCTTCACATAGTTCTTTTGCTTGGTATAAATTCCACCTATGCTTGAATACAAATTTGCAATTCCATCTTTATCTCCACCTTCCCTTGCTCCGCTAAGAGCCTTAGAATAGTATTCAAGCGCTTTAGGGTAATTACCTTGGTCACCATAAGTAGCTCCTATGTCTATGAGATTATCTTTCTTTCCAATTTCCATAGCTATTGCCAACGCCTTAAACTCGTATTCCAATGCTTTTGAATAATCTCCCTGTTTATCATAAATCACCCCTAGATTATCGAGGCTATGGGAAATAATATATTTGTCTCCTACTTCCCGCGCTATGCCAAGAGATTTAAAGTTGTATTCAAGTGCCTGAGGATAATTGCCTTGTTCCTCATAAACAATACCTATGTTGCTCAGATGAGAGGCCATGCTTTTTTTATTTCCAATTTCCTGAGCTGTACTTAGCGCCTTAAAATAATATTCGAGCGCCTGGGGATAATTACCCTGTTTGCAATAAATATTTCCAAGATTGCCAAGAGCAGCCGCCATACTTTTTTTACTTCCGGTTTCCTTGGCAATAGTCAGCGCTTTAAAATAGCATTCCAATGCTATAGGATAATCACCTAACTGAAAATATCTATTTCCTAGGCCATTAAAATCTCCGGCTTTATTCGTATCGTTCGACTGATTTTTCAAAACCTTTTCAAGGGAGTCAATGACACTCGCAGGATACAAGTTTTTGTTGTTTTGGCCTTGAGAAACACCGTTCATAAAACTAAGGAATAACAGCATACAACACCAACGCATGAAGTTATGCTGGTTCCTATAAAGAAAGCGGTAGTGTAAAAAGCAGAAAAATAAAAAATATTTCAGATGCGGTTTAATCACGGGTTATCTATTGTCATTGAAAGGCTTATTATATAACTCATTATGGAAAGTAAAAATAACCATTTTCAAGACCATCAAGTATCTACTCATGAATAAACTGAAAACAACGATGTAATTTGCCATGCAAATAGCACTATATAAAAATAAATAATTATTATATGTTAATCCTATTTTTTCTGGCGTAAAGAATAAGCGATTGGTACGGCTAAACATTTGCAAATTTTAATTTTAACATTTTTTGGCAAATCCGTCATTTCTTATTCATCTGTTCTTCATTTATTCCGGTTACTTTTAAAAATTGAAAAAAGATTGTTATTCTATATAATGGTTTCTAAATTCCCCGTATGAAAAAACTACTTTCTATCGCAATACTTGTTATTGCCGGTGCAGCGTTTGCTGCGAGTATATATAGCTTGCATTCAAAGGTTCAGCATGAATCTATGCTAAAAATGATCGAAGGTAGTACTTATGAAAGTGATTGGAGAAAAGTTGACTCACTTATTAACGAGGGCTTATCCAAATCGGCATTGGAAGCAGTAGAAGTTATTTATACAAAAGCGAAAATTGATAAAAATGCACCTCAAACAGTTAAGGCGCTTATGTACCGATTGCGTCTGGTGCAGGAGTATCAGGAAGATGATGTATTTAAGTCTATCTATAAGATGAACGATGAAATAAAATCTTCTTCCTATCCTCTCACCCCAATATTACATTCCATGTTGGCAGATATTTACCAGCAATATTACACCAAAAACCGGTGGAAATTTTCGCAACGCAGCCAAGTAGTGAATGTAAATATGGATGATATATCTACGTGGGACCTTAAAACCCTTTTCGACCAAATAATAAAGCACCATTTGCTGGCTTTGCAAAATACCGACAGTCTTAAGCACACTCCTTTAAATATATATGACAATGTGCTTAGCAGGGGGACAGAAGATGCAAGAACATTGCGCCCTACCCTATATGATTTTGTTGCCCACAGGGCGCTTGATTTCCTAATGAATGAAGAACCCGATGTTATCAGGCCTGCTTATAAATTTGAATTGAATAGCGAGGATTATTTTAAAAACTTTGACTCATTTATCAAACTTAGCATCACCTCTATCGATACTTTAAGTACCAAATATTATGCAACCCGCATTTTACAGGGGTTGCTTGCTTTTCATGCCAATGACAGCGACCCGGCTGCATTAATAGATGCAGATCTTATACGCCTGCATTTTGTGAGAACATATGCTACAACAGGTATAAATGATAGCCTTTACCTTAGCGCACTCAAGGCGCTGGAACAAAAATTCATCAGGTTCCCTTCTTCCACTGAAGTTACGTATGCTATAGCTAAATTATATATGGAAGAGGCGGCCAAGTATGATGGACGTAAATCGGAAGAATATAAGTGGTTTGCGAAAAAAGCCATGGAGGAATGTAAAGCAGGTGCGGCAAGCTTCCCCAAGTCTTATGGTGCACAGGAGTGTGCAGCGTTTGAAGCTTCTATCAACGAAAAGAATATGTCTTTTACTGTGGAAAAAGCAACCATTATTAATAAGCCTTTCAGGGCATACCTGTCCTATAAAAACCTTTCTAAGCTATATATTCGTGTAGTGCATGCCAACTTTGAAAAATACATACGCAGAAATAATGAATACTACAGTGATGGGCAAAAAACCTTCCTGAAAGAATACCTGAAAGCAAAACCGGTTAAAGAGTGGAGCATTGACTTACCTAATGACAGCGATTATCAAAACCACTACCTTGAATTTAAAGTTCCTGGACTTGCTTCGGGATTTTATATGATACTGGTAAGTGATAGCGCTTCATTCAGTCTTACCAATAATGCAGTTGCTTTTCAGGGAACATGGGTTACCAACTTGAGTTTGGTAGACCGCAAAACTGCGGACGGAGGATATCAATTTTATGTTCTCGACAGGGAAACAGGTAACCCTATAAAAAATGTCACCGCGAATTTGTGGTATTCCCAATACAATTACAAAACCAGCCGATACGAATACTTAAAACTAGATTCAAAAATAAGCGATGAGCAAGGGCAATTTATCGCAACACCTTTAAAAGACTATAGCTCCTTTGAAGTAGAACTAATAAACGACACCGACCGTTACAGGACAGATGGCGATAATCTATACATGTATAAAGAGCAACCTTATGTGCAACCGATGGAAACTCGTACCATATTATTTACCGACAGAGCAATATACAGGCCGGGGCAAACTATTTATTTTAAAGGAATTGCCATAACTACCAATGGTAAGGAAAATAAAATACTGCCGAATACTCCTTTTACTCTTACCTTTTATGATGTTAATTCCCAAAAAATCTCCTCTATAAGTGTTACTACCAATGAATACGGAAGCTATAGCGGCACTTTTACAGCTCCTAATGGCGTATTGAACGGCAACATGTCCATTACAGATGGATATGGTTCTGTAAGCATATCAGTAGAGGACTACAAACGTCCTAAATTCGAGGTGGTATTTAACCCTGTAACCGGAAGTTTCCGGTTAAATGATTCAGTAAAGGTAATGGGTACTGCCAAAGCATATTCGGGTGCAAATATTGATGGTGCCATGGTGAAATTCCGTGTTGTACGCAATGCCTCTTTCCCATACTGGTGGTACTATTGGTGGGGCTATTACCCGTCTTCTCCCGAAATGGAAATAACTAACGGGGTAACCACCACAAATGATACCGGGGGATACGTAATTAATTTTAAAGCTATTCCCGATTTAGGTATTCCCAAATCTTCATTCCCCACTTATACCTACTCCATTTTCGCGGATGTTACCGATATAAATGGCGAAACACACAGTTCCCAGTCTTATGTAATGGTAGCCTATCATGCCCTTAATTTAAACATTGATATTCCGGAAGAAGTAAATAAAGAAAAGGTACAAAAGTTTACTATAGCCACATCCAATACCAATGGTACTCCGGAACCTGCACAGGGCAAACTGGAAATTTACAAACTCAATGAACCTGACCGGATATTCCGCAACCGGGAATGGGAAAAGCCCGATAAGTTTATTATGACCAAAGAGGAATATTACGCAGCCTTTCCACATGACATATATAATGACGAGAACAATATCTCTAAATGGAACAAGGGCGAAAAAGTTTTCGATAATAGCTTTGATACTTATAAAAGCAAAGACCTTATCATTGATAACTTGTCATCCTGGAAACCCGGAACATACATGTTGGAAGCACATACCAGAGACAAATACGGTGAAGATGTAAAAGATGTAAAGTATTTTACTGTTTTCTCGGAAAAGGAAACCACTCTTCCGAATAATAGCCCAGACTATTTCACTGTAATAAAAGATAATGGAGAACCCGGTGAAAAAGCTTCTTTCCTGATCGGTTCAAAAGAAAAGGATGTTAAAATTTTATATGAAATAGAAGAACAGGGAAAATCAGTCCATCGGGAATGGATAACTATTAACAATGAACAAAAAAGAATTGACATCCCTATTGAGGAACGTAACAGGGGTAATTTCTCAATTCATTATTTATTTGTAAAAGATGGCAGGCAATACCAGCACGATGGCCTTATTACAGTTCCATGGACAAATAAAGAACTAAACTTAAAATTTGAAACATTCCGGAACAAACTCTTGCCCGGAGAAAAAGAAGAATGGAAAATAAAAATAAGTGACAAAGAAGGAGATAAGGTAATGGCTGAAATGATGACTACACTTTATGATGCATCATTGGATTCATTCAGGCCCAACAACTGGAGTTTCGATATTTACAACCATTATTATAGCTCCCTTAGTTGGGAAAATAGCTTATCTTTTGGTATCTGTAACTCTACCCTGTATTCTGATAATTGGAATACATCTTCTTATTATCCGTACAGGGAATACGATCAGTTAAACTGGTTCGGGTATTACTGGAATTATTATGATTATGGTGGAGGTTATTATGAGGATGACTTAGCAGACCATGCGCCACCTGCGCGTGACGGGGTAGCGTACAAAAAAGCATCTAGCCACGAAGACCGCAGGAGTGAAGCCAGTGAAGAAGCAGCACCAGCTACCCCTGCATCCGTTGCAATGGGTAATGGCGCATTAGCCGGAAAAGATGAGAACCATGCTACAACTTCATCAGCCCAAGGGAATCTCAAAAATCAACCCAAAGAACAACCAGGACAACAGCCTCAAAGTAACCTGACAGGGATAAGTGCACGCACCAATTTTAATGAAACTGCTTTCTTTTATCCTCAAATGGAGACTGATGAACAGGGAGATGTAATTGTGAAATTTACAGTTCCGGAAGCGCTTACAAGATGGAAAATGATGGGGCTTGCTTATACAAAAGATCTTAAAATTGGCCAGATAACAAACGAACTAGTAACCCAAAAAGAATTGATGGTGGTACCCAATGCTCCACGTTTTTTCAGAGAAAATGATACAATAGAATTCACCGCCAAGATTACCAATTTATCTGAGAAAGATTTAACAGGTAATGCCCAGTTATTCCTTTATGATGCTATTACCATGAAGCCTATTGACATTTTCGTAAAAGATGAAAATCCGAATGAAGGCGGCATCAGGAGCTTCACGGCTAAAAAAGGGTTAAGTACAAACCTCAGTTGGAATATTGCCATACCGGAAGGAATAAGTGCTATAACATATAAGGTAGTGGCGAAAGCCGATAACTATTCCGACGGGGAAGAAATGGCCGTGCCTGTTCTCACCAACAGTATGCTCGTTACAGAATCTATGCCCTTACCCATAAGAGGTATGGAAACTAAAACATTCCATTTTGACAAATTTATAAGTCAGAACGGTGGTTCAACTACTTTACGCAATCATAAACTTACATTAGAGTTTACAGCAAACCCGGCATGGTATGCGGTTCAGTCCCTACCCTACCTTATGGAATACCCATATGAATGTGCTGAGCAAACCTTTGCCCGTTTTTATGCCAACAGTATAGCCTCATTTATAGCTAACTCATCACCAAAAATAAAAGCTGTGTTCGACAGTTGGAAAAACCAAACCCCTGATGCATTACTTTCCAACCTGGAAAAAAACCAGGACCTTAAATCACTTATGCTGGAGGAAACTCCATGGGTGTTAGATGCAAAAGATGAAACAGAACGAAAGCATCGTGTAGCTTTATTATTCGACCTGAATAGAATGAGCAATGAACTTGATCAGGCTCTCACGAAGCTTGAAAAAATGCAGGTCTCGAATGGCGGTTGGCCATGGTTTGAAGGAATGCCCGATGACCGCTATATTACCCAGTATATTATTACCGGTATGGGACATTTAGATCATTTGGGAATAAAAAATATCCGTTCGGACGATAAAATATGGAGCATGGTGAAACATGGGGTGCTTTATCTTGATGAACATATCCGCGAGGATTACGAAGAAATACTGAAATATGGTATTCCAGATGATGATAACCTTGGATATGAACAAATACAATATCTATATGCTCGCAGCTATTTCAAAGATATACCCATACATGCACGTAATCAAAAAGCTTTCGATTACTTTAAGGGTGAGGCGCAACGCTACTGGCTCAATAAGGGGCGCTATATGCAGGGAATGATTGCCCTTGCTTTAAATAGGTACGATGATAAAATTATACCCGGTAAAATCATGAAATCACTGAAAGAAAATTCCATTACAAGCGATGAAATGGGTATGTACTGGAAAGAAAACTATGACGGCTTTTACTGGTGGGAAGCCCCTATAGAATCGCAAGCTTTGCTAATTGAAGCATTTGATGAAGTTGCACATGACCAAAAATCTGTTGATGATTTGAAAGTATGGCTTCTCAAGAGCAAACAAACCCAAAACTGGCAGACTACCAAGGCTACCACAGAAGCATGTTATGCCTTATTGTTGCGTGGAACCGATTGGCTCGCTACGGAATCTAATGTTGAAATTACCTTGGGGGATACAAAAATAGACCCTAAAACCATGCCCGATATTAAACAGGAAGCAGGTACCGGCTATTTTAAAGTATCCTGGAGCGGAAGTGATATTAAACCTGAAATGGGTAATGTAACTGTAACCAAAAAAGACCAGGGAGTAAGCTGGGGATCTGTTTATTGGCAGTATTTTGAACAGCTCGATAAAATTACGCCAAGCAAAACTCCCCTTCAATTGGTGAAGAAACTTTTTGTGGAACAAAATACAGCAAGCGGCCCCGTACTGCAAATTATAGATGAAAAAACTCATTTAAAAGTTGGTGATAAAGTTAAAGTGCGCATAGAGCTACGGGTTGACAGAGATATGCAATATGTGCACATGAAAGATATGCGTGCTTCAGGATTTGAACCCATTAATGTTATATCGCAGTATAAATGGCAGGATGGGCTTGGTTATTATGAAAGTACACGCGATGCAGCCACTAACTTTTTCATTTCCTACTTACATAAAGGCACCTATGTATTTGAATACCCCCTAAGAGTGACACATAAGGGCGATTTTTCAAATGGAATTACAAGTATTCAATGCATGTATGCACCTGAGTTCACAAGCAATTCGGAGGGTATAAGAGTAAAAGTTGGAGAATAATTAGCAGTCAAGCTGAGATAGCAATAAGTATAAATAAATACCATAGGATACCTGGAGGTTCTTTGACCTGAACATTAAAAAAGGCCAATACTATAGAGATTTTATTAATTCCTTTTATTGGAGGTAGCCATGTGAGCATTTTTTATTGAAGGATATATTTATTTGGCTAAAAAACCCGATTATTACTGTAACATTAAATGCTTACCCTTTTTCTTCAACGTCCGTTCATTTGAATTTTCTATTTTTGGAAATCAAGGATTAACAGATGAAAAAACTGCTTAGGTTTATTTTGATCTTGCTGGCACTGTTTTTGGTGGTTCTTACAATTATATACATTTTCATATCCCCTATTACTAAATATGTTATTGAAAAAAATTGCTTAGAATGGACCGGACGCAAAATAACCATAGGCAAAATAAAAGTAAATGCCCTGAATGGAAGTGTATATATAAAGGATATTAAAATATACGAGGCCAATGGAGATAGTATCTTTTTCGATTGCCACGATATATACCTGAAAGTAAACCTGAAAAAGATGCTGTCCAATGTTTACGAGGTATCTACAATAAAAATTGATACGCCCGAAATTCGCATAACCCAAAATGGCAATAACTTCAATTTCGACGATTTAGTAAAACGCTTTTCACCTCCTGCTAACCAGCAACCGGGGCCTAAAAATGTGCCTGACACGCATTACTACCTAAACAATATTATCATCAACAATGCTAATATTACTTACAATAACATACCTATTCATAATGTCTTCAGGATTCATAAACTGAATTTTAACCTGCCGGAGCTTACGTGGGATAAACCGGAGAGTAAGTTACATCTTGATTTCAACTATGGCACAGGTGGTTTTTTTAATATAGATCTGGATGTTAATCGCAAAACCTTTGACTATAATCTTTCGCTGCTCGTTGATAAATATGACCTGAGCCAATACTATGCTCCCATCAACAGCATAATGAATATATCTTCACTTAAAGGACAACTTACCACTAAACTCAGGATACACGGTAAGTTCAACAGCCCCACCGATCTTTCTCTACACGGCTATTTAAATTTAAATGATGTTGTAGTTAACGATGAAACCAGAAGAAAATTTTTTGCTATACACAAACTATCCCTTGACCTGGACTCGATAGATGTGAAACACAGCCATTACGATGTAAAGCATATTTTACTGGATAAGCCATATGTAGCTTTTGATGTTTTCCCTTATGGTAATAATTTTACCCGGATGATCAAATTCCAGGATGAAACGACGAAGCACATAAAAGACACTTCCAAAGGCAAAACAAAATTAGACTACTCAAGTATTTTCACCCTATTATCCTCGAGTGTAAAAGCTATGGGTATAGATTTTCTGAATACCAATTATCATGCCGACAGTATAGCTATTCACGATGGAGAATTTGCATTTAACGACTATACACCCAAACATAATTTTCATTATAATGTTACAAAATTCAATTTTATAACCAGCGAGATTAATAATTTGAATTCAGGAGTATTGTTTCATGCTACCGCGCAATTGGGCGATAGTGGTAAGTTTATTATGAGGGCGAACCTAAGTTACAACCATAAAAAGAAACTGTTCAATTATAAAGTCGACACACTGAAGTTTACAGATTTATCTCCCATTGCTAAATATTTACTGGAAAAGAATAGCGTAAAATGGACCGGCCGCCAGATAACCACCGGAACTATAAAAGTTAATGCAGTGAAGGGAAGCATCTTCATTAAGGATATAAAGATTTACGAGCCGGACAATAGTACCGTATTTTTTGCATGCCATGATGTATATCTACGGGTAGATCTCATGAATATGTTCAACAATGTTTACCATCTTGAGAAACTAAAGATTGACAACCCCGATATCAGCGTTGTACAAAATGGCAATAATTTCAATTTCGATGACCTCATAAAACGTTTTTCATCTCCGCCCAATCAGCAGGCAGATACAAACGCATCTTCCATTCATTATATTTTAGATAGTATGATCATTAATCACGCCAATATTACTTACAATAATATACCTATTCATAACGTATCCACCATTTCCAATCTAAACCTTATAGTGCCTCAAATAAGCTGGGAAAATCCGGTAAGCAGGCTGCACCTTGATTTCATTTATGGTATCGGAGGATTGTTTAATATTGACATGGATGCTAACCGGAATACTCAACACTATAATACTTCCATTACTGTCAGCAATTATGACCTTGGTCAGTACTATGCTCCGCTAAATAGCTTCATTAAAATATCCTCCCTTAAAGGATTTCTTAATACCAAAATTAGAATACATGGGCGATTCAACAAACCTCAAAACGTTTCCGGTACAGGATACATTCATATAAATGATTTGGAAATAAATGATTCGGCTAAACAAAAAGTATTTGCCCTTGGCGAACTGGCCCTGAATATCGACACCATCAATGTAAAGCATAATATATTTTACCTGAATAATGTAATATTAGATAAGCCTTTTATACGTTTCGATTATTTTACCAACGGCAATAACATAAGCCAGATGATACGATATAACCAGCATGCCAAACCGGTGAAAGATACTGCTACCGGAGAGATCAAACCAGATTATTCTAATATATTCACACTGCTTGCTTCGAGCACAAAAATGATGTCGGTAGACCTGGTAAATTCCAATTACCATACCGATAGCATTACTATCCGCAACGGGCAATTTATTTATAATGACTATACGCTTAACAGCCCTTTTCATTATAATATTACCAACCTGGATATGGCCACCGATAAGTTAAATGCAGCGAAAAAAAGTGTACAGTTTAACGCGTCTGCAACCCTTAACGACACCGGCAAATTGGTAATGTATGCAGACATTAGCCTCGACCTTAAAAACATGCTCCTGAATTATTCTGTCTCCAACCTTCGCCTTTCCGACCTTAACCCTTATATAGAATATTATGTTGGTGTACCTTTTCTGGATGGATATGTAAATTACGAAAGCACAGATTCGGTAATAAACAGGAATTTAAAAAGCAGCAACCATATTCATATAGAAGGGATAAAAGTGGGTAAGAAAACTGATAGCAAGTCTGTTTATCATATGCCCGTGCGTATGGCAGTATCATTACTTAAAGACGGGAAAGGAAATATTGACCTTAGCCTGCCGGCTAAAGGAAACCTAGACAACCCTGACTATAAGATTGGCCCATTGGTAGGACGCATCATGAGCGAGCTTATAGTGAAAACAGCCGAATCGCCGTTTAAGTTTTTGGGTAAAATATTTGACAAGGAACCGGATGATTTGAAGCAATTCACTTTTGATTATTTGCAGGATAATCTGGCGGAAAACCAGGTAAGCAAATTAGAAGACATATATAAGGTACTCGATAAGAAAAAAGAGCTGAATGTGGAAATAATACAGGATATAGACAGCCTTGTAGAAAAGGATGAGCTGGCACTTTTTTTGGCAAAAAAACAGTACTATGACGAAACAAAACATCTGGTAAATGACAGCTTGCTAAGCAGGAGAAACAAAAGGAAAGAATTCCGTGCCAGCAATAAGGTAGCTGCCCAGGATACTTTATTCGATAAGTACTTAAATGAGAAACTACACCTTACAGGAAATGAATTAATGACGGTGGAGGATAAATGCATTCAGCTAATAGGAGACACCATGTTGAGCAAAGTAGTACACAATTTGATAGAAAAACGAAACCACCAAATAACCGAATACCTCCTGAAGAAAAAAGGCCTTACTCCGGAACGTTTTAAGATATTGACTAAAAAAGATTCTTTAAAAGTAGAGGACATAGACCAACCTAAGTTTGAGATAAACTACAAGGCAGAAGAGAATTAAAAAATAAGTTTATATGGATGGTTAGTTGGTATTCGTACTAAAAGTTGTACTTGATCATATAGCTATTTCACTAAAAAACCCTTCCTGCATATAGCAAGAAGGGTTTCCACTAAATCAAATCACGCTACCTATTTCTGAATCACTAATTTTCCTTGTCCTATTAAGTTACCATTTTCTGCAATCACTCTATAAAGATAAACTCCACTTGGCTGAGCACCCATGTTAATTGAATTGTTTTGCGTATTATCAAGTGAAGTCTTTAACACCTGTTCTCCTATTATATTATATACTTCTATAGCATATTTTCCGCTTTGCAGAGAATGGAAATTTACAGTAAAATTTCCATTATTAGGGTTAGGATAAACATTTACTTGTGCACTATTGTTAGTCTGTATGTCATTAATTCCTAATGTTGCTCCGCTTAGTTTAAAAAGAACCCCGGAATCTTGTGTTCCTCCATTTTGAGTCATGCCATAAAAAGTATTTCCTGAAGAGATGAGACCTCCGTAAGGGCTTTTCCCCATATAGGCCCCTACGGTTCCTGTAAAATCAACTACTGTGTTAAAGGAGCTTCCATTGGTAGTAACCGAGTAAATGGTACTGCCATTTCCACCTGTGGGAGCCAGACCTAACAGGTTATTGCCCGACAACAAAAGGTCGCCAACAAATTGGCCTCCATGAATAGCGTCACCATTTGCTAATACGGTAAAGCCCGTTCCATTGGTATTTACAGAAAAAACAGTACCAAAGCTACCCGTACCACCCTCTTCTGTTGTACCATATAAAGTGTTTCCTGAAAGTATAGGTGTACCCCATGGAATCGAGCCATCCATAGCGGTCAAACTATATAGTACCGTATCATTTGCACCATTCGTATCTATCCGGTAAATACAGCCTGCCGAATTAAAAGGGAATCCTGTGCCTCCGGCACTTGCAACTCCGTAAAGGTGCTTGCCCTGTGCAACCAAATCACCAATGGGAGCTCCGCCATCCGTATCGTTAAAATTCAGCAGTATTTTATAACCTAATCCGTTTGTGCTTATTGAAAAAATGATACCCGAGCCATCTTTACCTCCCAGTTCGGTAACACCAAATAAGGTATTTCCCAACAGGGTTAAACTTTCGCGTGGATCGGCTCCGTCAAAAAAACCATTAAATTCATGCAGAACAGTAAACGAGCTGCCGTTGGTATCTATCGAAAATATAGCACCATTTCCGCTTGTTCCGCCTACCGTGGTCGTTCCGTATAAAGTGCTTCCGGATAAGGTAAGAGAGCCTGCCGGCCATCCGGGACCATTCCCACCCAACGGACTAAAATTGTGTATTACTCTGAACCCGTTTCCGTTAGTATCAATAGTGAAAATACAGCCGTAATTAGAATCCCCTCCGTTGGTAGTCATTCCATATAAATGGCTACCTAAAAGCGTTAGGTTCCGCTGTGGTTGGGAACCACCAACGCCACCAAAATTGTGCAATACACTGTAGGTTTGCGCCTGCATACTTGCAGTGCCAAGGGCAATAAGTAAGATACAAAGTAGTTTTTTCATAATTACAAGGGATTAAAGATTAAGTATAAATTCCTAAAACTCAAGCTGCAAAACTATTGCATAGAATTTTGCTCATCAATCGCAAAAAGATGTGATGGACGATTTTTTATAGAATACTTACATCCTTACAAACTCCACCCTGCGGTTATTGGCTTTACCGTCTTGAGTATCATTGGAACTAATGGGCTTAGTATCCCCAAAACCTTTTGTTGTTAATCGGGAAGCATCAATACCCATACTAATCAATTGTGCTTCCACTGCATCCGCTCTTTGCTGGGAAAGCACCATGTTATGTGGTGAGGCTCCGCTATTATCGGTATGTCCATCTATTTCAAATTTCAAATCCGGATTGTTTTGCATAACCTTAACTATCATATTGAGTGTACCCATGCTTTCCGGCTTAATAGTGGCTTTATCCACGTCAAAATTAATACCATGTGTAACGATTTTAGAATCGGTAAATTTTTGAGCAATGGAATTCATATTGCCGCCCGATGCAATACGGACATCTTTAAAAACAATTGGGTTGTCTTGTCCGCCAATGCCTCCCAATTTAAGTGATTGAGGTACAAAGTCGCTTAAATTGGGCATTACCAATACACGGTATTGGTCAACATAACACTTTATAGTTCCATTTTTAAATATAAACGCTGCATGATGCCAGTTATTCTTAAAGCTGACAGTGTTGTCAGGGAACGAACCACCGAAATCCTTTGTGAAGTAAGAAGTGTTTACGCCGCCCGCGTCTCCAAAATGCACATCACCATCACTGCCATTTGCCTGATGGAATCGGATTATCAGGCCATATGAATTGTTAGCATAAAAATTAAATTCTATTGTAAATGCCTTTGTCAAATAGGATTGATTTTTCATTCGAGGTGACACAAAAGCATAATTTCCTTCGGTTATACAAAATGCTTCCGAACTTCCAACCTTGTTTAAAATACTCTGTCCGGCATCCAGGTTCCAGTGCGAAGGAAATTCCCCATCCTGGTCATCGGAAAAATCATCTGCAAAAATAATCGTGTCTCCGGGAACAAAATCATAATTGGAGTAGGCTTTGTAATTATCCTGCGGACTTGACTGCGGTGCTGGGGTAGCAGGCGCAGAACCATTGGTTGAACTAGAATTTGAAGGGGACGATTGTCCATTTGCAGGGGAGGAAGCAGGCGGGCTTGCTTGTTGTGTATTGTTCTGTTGGGGAGCAGATTTTTTTGATCCAAAGAGCCCGTTAACGGAATTGTTTACTGCATTACTTCCGGCATTGCTGGCATTATTGTTAGCAGCATTGGCCGCTCCGTTTTGGGCACTGCCTAATATATTAAACTGCGCATTGGCATAAACTGTGCTAAAAAAAGCAACGCTAAAAAAGAGTATTTTTTTCATATTTTTTTTGTTTGCAAAGATTTAATATTTGCTGAAGTGCCACAGATTCATAGACTAAATGAGATGAACCTGTGGCTATTCTTTATTGAAACTCATCAAAGAAAATCCTACTTCATTATCACTACTTTATTCATTTAAGATGTCCCGCGCATACATATTTCTGAATTTGAGGGCAAAATTAAATCAGAGGAGCAAATCAGGCAATCGCAAAAAGATGTGATACGCTTAGCTTTTTGTGCCGTACACTTTATTAATGGCGTCCATTCTACTTTGCACCTGTAGTTTTTCATAAATGTGCCTTACATGTGTGCGAACAGTATCCATGCTTATCTGCATTTCGTGTGCTATTTCTTTATAGCGGAGCCCTTTTGAAAGGGCCTTTAAAATTTCCTTCTCCTTAGGTGTAAGCTCAGAAACTTCATCAATGGGATTTTTTTTCTGAAAGGCGCCAATCACTTTTCTTGCAATTTGTGCACTCATGGGTGAACCCCCATTATATACTTCTGTTATTGCTTCCAGTATTTTACCTGGTGAAGTTTTCTTTAAAAGGTATCCTGTGGCACCTGCTTTCAGAGATTCAAAAATATTTTCATCATCTTCGTATACTGTACTCATGATAAACTGAACGGAAGGGAATTGGGGCTTTAGTTTCTTTATCGCCTCTATTCCGCTTATTCCCGGTAAATGGATATCCATTAATACAACATCGGGCAATCCGTTAGACAAACCCAAAATAGCATCTTCGGCACTTGAATATGTTTGTGTGCAGGAAAACGCGTCATTACTATTTATAAGTAATTGCAATCCGTCACGAATATCCTTTATATCTTCTACTATAACTACTTTAATCATTGAGCAGCAAAACTATATATTCAAATAACCTGATGCAATAGCTAAATAATGTGAGACTCCAAACTTAACGAGAAAGTTATAGCCGTTCCTTTGTCCGGAATAGAATTAATGTTGCATGTACCACCCAATTGCTCCATACGGCTTTGCATACCTTTAACACCATTGGCAAATTTTCTGGTTTCATCCGGTATAAACCCTTTACCATTATCTGAAATCACAAAATTTACAATGTCGTGTTGCAAATAAAAGCTAATATCTACCTGACTTGCCTCAGCATGTTTGGCAATGTTATTTAATGCTTCCTTTATTGCCATGAAAAGGTTTCTTCTTTGCATTTCAGGAATTCTAACAGCTTTTATATGGGTAGGGTAATTAAAAGAAACATGGATATCCGACTGTTCAAAATACTTTGTAGCATATTCCCTTATATAAACAACAAGGCTGTCCAACTGGTCATGTTTTGAATTAAGCATCCAAATTATATCCTGCAGGTTATCCACAAGTGTGCGTGATGAATCGGAAATGTGTTCCAATTGTACAGATGCAGCTTCAGGTTGTTGTAATTGCTTTTTCGCAACTTCACTCAATATGGCTATCTTGGTAAGTCCACTTCCCAAGTCATCGTGCATATCCTGCGCTATACGGTTTCTCTCCTTTTCAACAGCAGTTTCCTTTTCAAGCTGTAATATTTTTTCTTTCAGGTTGCGTTGGGAAATATAACGAATGATAAAAAATAGAATAGAGAATACAAGTATTGCTGAAAATGACCTGAACCACCATGTTTTCCAATAGGGTGGGTCTATAACAAAGTGCATTATCTTTTCTTCGCTCCATGTTCCTGCATAATTTACACACTTCACTTTAAAATTATAAATTCCAGGCGAAAGATTAGCATAAGAAACTGCATTTTTATAAGTAGTATTCCATTGCTTATCTATATCCGACAACTGGTAATAATATTGATTCTGATTGGATTTTATATATGAGATCCCGATAAATTCGAATTGCAGTTTATTCTTATTATATGGCAAATGCATAATTGCTCCCCTGTCTTGCTGATAAATACTACTATCATTAGCCTTTATATCTACAACAAGATAAGGAGGTGCACTAGATTGATTTAAACTGTCACAATTAAACTTAATAACCTGTCCGTCCTGGCATATATAAAAATCAGTTCCGTTAAAAGTGCGTAATTCATTAATTCCTCTGGAGACATCAAGCCCATCTTCTTTACCGAAAAAAATAAACCTGTCCTCATTCGGTTTATAATGCACCAAATGCTTATCTGTAAGAAACCATATATCACCATTTTTGTCAATTGCAGCAGCGTATACACTTTGTTCTTTTTCTAAAAGGTCTGATGTTATATACGTATATTTTTCAGAATGTGGGTTAAACTTTATTAGCCCGGATAATGAAGCAATAATTAAATCTCCATTTTTAGTTTCGGTGACATCTCTCGGGCTGCACCCGCCAGGTCCCTCAGATAATGGATATGCCATGAATTTAACTGTACCCGGTAAATATTTATATAAATCGCCATTACCGCAAATCCACAAATTCTCCTTGGAGTCAGTATAAATTTTAAAAGCTATATTTTCCAATAATCCGCTGTTGTCGCCGATAGAATAATGGCGAATTTTTTTAAAATTCAAATCAAATAAATCGATCCCTCTATGATAACATATAATCCAAACTGTATCATTGTGTATAGAGATGCCACTAATACGATGATAGGTAAGGTTGTTTTCACCTGCCGTATTTTTATTCCATTGCTTTATAACATTAAACTTATCATCTAAAACAGATACTCCCGCCATAGAAGATATCCATAGCCTGTTGTACTTATCTTTAGCTATGCCCGAAATATTTCGTTTGTCATCATCATTGGTAAAATGCGGCTTCAGGTTATTGAAGGCTTGTTTTCCTTTACTGTCTACAAACAAGAATCCTAAACCGGAAGCAGCATTCCAGGAATTAATAAAATAACAGGTGGCATTTTTAATCTTTACCGGTTGTATATCCATAATGGTTCCTTCAAGGGCCGCAAAAAGTTTAAAACTATTCTGAAATGGGAAACATTTGCAAACACCATTATCTCCTCCACACCAAAGCGCTCCATCACTATCGAAATACAAACTTTCAAGTTTATCCGAAATAATGGAATACTTGTTGTTTTTATCGTAGCCTATATAGTTTGTGTTTTCTATATTACCGTTTTTATCGATAGTACACTTAATAAGACCGGCACTGGTACTTGCTAAAATATATCGTTGCTTATCGAAGAGTGTTTCATAAAATGAAGTAACATAAAAAAAAGGAAGCCTAAAAGTACTGTGCATATTGTCTATATGCACTAGTTCTTTGGTAGCTAGGTCATAGGTATAAATCCCTCCCCCCCAGGTTCCTATCCATAGTTTTTGTTTTGAATCTACAAAAACAGACGTTATTGCTGTATCGATAGGTGGATTAAAAAAAGTTAGCCGTAATCGCTTAAATGAATAATTATCTTTATTGAAAAATATAATACTGTGAAATGTAGATGCTATTAATAGGTGTTTGTCTGCGTTAACAACAGAAGTGACATAGGAAGATAATGGGTCTTGAGGCACTTTACTACTCCATACACAAGAGAATGCCTGTTTCTTTTTATTAAATATAAAAAGCCCCGTATTATTGCCGATCCAAATATTTCCAGTATCATCTATGCAAATTCTATTTGTAAAGTTATCGCTATCAAATCTATGATTTGCATTACTATATGTTTTACACTGCATGGTTTTAAGATCGATTTCTGCCACGCCGGTAAGCAGAGCTATCCAAAGCTGACTATCTTTACCTTCAGCAATAGCCAAAACATTATTATTGGGAAGAGAAGTTAAATCTCCGCTTTTATGCCCAAAATAATACAAGTTTAGCCCATCATATCGGTATAACCCATTTTTAGTTCCAAACCACATGCTATGATGACTATCCTTAAAAATGCAGGTTACGGAATTTAAATCCGCGCGCTGTAATGGATAAGGCTGTTCAAAAAACAATTGTGGGGCAACCTGCCCAAATAAAACAGAAGGTAATATGCCCAGAATTAAAAATGAAATTCGCTTAGCTAAATGCATAAATATGGCCTGCCTCTGTTCAAAAAGATTAGAAAGCAAAGATAATTATATAAAAAGAATTGTTAAATAAGGCTAAAACTGTGAATTTGCAACTTTTAATCAAATCGTATTAATCGAGCAAGTGCTTATAAAATCAGGCAAACTTTTTGCAATTTAATTCATTCCTTGTAATTTTATCATTATTCTAAAATAATACCAATCTATTTAACTTTTATAAGCCTGCCAATAAAAATAGGTGCTTAGGTTTGAATTCCAGAATCAACCCAAATAAAATGGGTTTCATTAATCAAGCCCATATATTTTCCTTATTGTAAAGAAATTCTCTCCGGAGTTTGAAGATTCGTATATTTGAAGTGCTCATTTCTTAACAATAATGCAGGCTTCCTGTTCAACCGACTTAACTTGATTGGCTTCAATGAATTTGTAGAAATATAATAGGTAATGATTTATCAAAAAAAATACAGTTATTTTATTTTTCTCTGTTGCATTTTTTTTAGTTTAACTACGCATGCCCGACAAAAGCAAATTGACTCCCTGAAAGCTGTTTTAGGAAAAACAAGCAACGATAGCTTGAAAGTTGAAATCTTACACCAGTTATATGTTGCAAGTGATTCTATTACATACCCCCAACAAGCACTTGAAATTGCCAAAAAAAATAAATACTTGTTAGGAATTTCCCAAGCATTACTTGATATTGGACGTTATTATTATTTCGACGGTAAGCTTGACATGGCTTTAGAAAATCTTGCCAAGTCGGCAAAAATTGCGGAGGAAAAGGGACAGAAAAAAATTCTTATAAACGCATACAGATATATGGGATATATATATAGGCCCTACGATATATCTGTTGCTGAAGATTATTATAATAAAAGCTTAAAGCTGGCCCTGGAAACAGGTGATGAAATTTCAGCGTCGTATTTATTTAGCGCACTTGGCAATATCCACGAAATGATGTATAAGGGCCATTCGGAAAATTACAGCAAGACGTTGGATTATTACCTGAAGAGCTTAGAGATACGTGAAAGAATTGGAACCGAAGAGGAAATTGCTTCTTCCTTAAATGAAACATCGCGGATTTATGATATTATGGGGCAACATGACAAGGCAATGGAATTACGATTAAAGGGTTTAAAGATTGCCGAAAAGATTGGGAGCATAGAGAATATAGTTTATTTATGTGATATTTTAGGAAACGACTACAGTGGCCCGCATCTGAATGATTTTAAAAAAGCCCTTGACTTTCATTTAAAGGCATTCAAATACGCACAGTTACAGAAAAATAATATTGATGAAATATATGATATAACCAAGGGAATTGGAACCGATTATTATTCTTTGGGAAATTTAAAAAAATCGAGTACATTTCTCCTGAAGGCAATCACTATAAACGACTCGATGCTGGCAGAGCATACAGAGGAGGAGTTAAACCTTTCCGAAATCAGGCATAAGCTTGAAAAGGATCTCGAAAAAGAAAAATTGCTTTTAGCAAATTCCGAAATATTGAAGGAAAAGGCTGATAAGGAAAGACAAACCATTTTGCTGGATTCTACACTTATTGGGTTAGGATTTGTGCTGATATTTTTACTATTTATTTATAGGGGAAGCCGGCGCAGCAAGAAGACCGCCCGGGAATTACTTATAAAGAATAACGAAATAGCAACAGCCTATAAAGTACTTGAGGAAAGTGAAAATAAATTTATGCTTATCAATGAAACCATAGATGAGGTTTTTTACCTGTTCAATATTGCAGATAAAAAATATGAATACATAAGCCCCAATTGCCTTACCATGCTGGGGCTAAGCCAGCAATGGATTTATGAACACAATACCATGAAAAGCGTAGTTTGCATAGAAGACTTGCCCCTCGTAGTTGAGGCCAACATACAGGTAGATTCAGGCACTGCATATGACATTGAATACCGGATTATGGTTGACGGCCAACTAAAATGGATTTCTGAAAAGTCTTCTCCCATATATGATGAAAAAGGCAACAGGGTAAGGAATTCCGGGATATGCATGGACATTACAGTAAGAAAAACCAATGAAAAACTACTTGAAAAACAAAAAGCTATTACTGAGGAAAAGAATAAAGATATAATGGATTCTATCATGTATGCGAAGCATTTACAAGATGCTATTCTTCCCCCTTACAGTTTAATAAAGCAATATCTGCCTGACTCATTTGTTCTTTATAAACCAAAAGATATTATTGCAGGTGATTTTTACTGGATGGAAAAGGTAGACGACCTTATCCTGATTTCCGCTGCAGATTGTACCGGACATGGAGTACCCGGGGCACTTGTTAGCGTTGTTTGCAGCATTGCTCTTAATAGAGCAGTAAAAGAATTTCATATTACAGAACCCGGTAAACTATTAGATAAAGTCCGAGAGCTTGTGTTGGAAACCTTTGAAAAGAGCGAGAGCACTGTTCATGATGGAATGGATATATCACTTTGTTGCATCAATACCCTGACCGGTGAGGTACAATGGAGCGGAGCATATAATTCCTTATTATATATTCAAAACAAGACATTATTGGAAATTAGCGCTGACAAACAGCCTGTTGGCAAATCCGATACATCGTCACCATTCAAAACCCATACGTTAAAGCTTCAGCATGGTGATTCGCTGTATCTCTTTACAGATGGATATTCTGACCAGTTTGGAGGGGAAAAAGGAAGGAAGTTTATGTATCACCAATTTCAGGAAACCTTGCTTTCATTGGTTGATTTGAGTATGGAGAATCAAAAAGACAAACTGGAAGCCGTTTTTGGGACTTGGAAAGGGAGTCTTGAACAGGTAGACGACATATTAATCATTGGGATAAGAATTTAGGTGGGTAGAATTAATTTATTTTTGCAATAAAAAAAACCTTACATTTGAATTATGGAAATAATTACTATTGATAGTACACCGAAAACACCTTCTATTAAATTCGATGCAAGAAAGGGCACCCTCGAATTAAAAGGAAGGTCCATACCTGAAAACTCAAAAGAGTTTTATAAGTCTCTTTTGGAAAGCCTGGACCAATATTCCTCCAACCCTATATCACCTACCCAAGTAAATATTCAATTGGAATACTTTAATACGGCATCATCAAAATATATACTTGATATGCTAAAGTGTTTTGAAAAGTTACATAAAAAAGGAATTGAAGTTAACATCAACTGGTATTATGATGCCGATGATGAACACATGCAAAATTTCGGTAAAGACTTTCAGGAAAAAGTTTCTATCGTTTTTAATTTTGTAAAAATAAATTAAGATTGGGCTCCAAGTCCAATACCCACAAGGAATTGTGTAGTATCTATCTTTTAACTATAGTTATATTTCTTTCTTTCCATCTATACCCTCGAGGTATAAATGATAATCTATTTAAAATGACCAATCTGCTTCGTCTACTGGCGCACCTTCAATTACACTAGGATTAATGATTGGGTGAATACTGAATACAGGAATTGGCGAATGGTTTATTATCTGTTGAATTACAGGCCCAATAATAAATTCCGATATGGAAGATCTGTCCAAATCCGACATAAGCACTATTAAATCGGCTTTTGTTCTTTTTGCCTGATTAAAAATAAATTTTGCAGCATAATTCCCCTTCATTATTTCTTCCGTACAATTCACTCCCTGCTTTTCAGCAATGCGCTTTATTTGTTGAGCTTCAAGTGGTAGCTTTTTTACCCCCGCAGAAGCAGCGTCGTAACTTATTCCAAGTATGTGTAAAGTAGCTCCATATAATTTTGCCAGGCTTATGCCATAATCTACATCTTCTCTTGAGTGAGATCTATCTCTGAATGGAAGCAGAATGTTCTTGAACCCGGCGCTTTTAGTAGGTTTTTGTACAGATAATACCGGGCATTTGGCTTCACTCACAACCCTGAAAGTGTTGCTTCCTATAACAAACTCCCGAAAGCCTGAAACACCGTGTGTTCCCATTACAATAATATCGGCTTTAATCTTTTTAGCCACCGATAATATTTTCTTATATGGCGTTCCTTTTTCTATTAAATATTCTACTTCACGCAGTCCTTGCTTAAGCAGTTTTTCCTTTAATTCTTTCATGCGCTTATCAGCTTCTTTAGCTATTAAGCCTTCATGTTTATCACTATTAACTATTGATGTGGAAATATAATCATGTCTAGTATTACCAAATGGACCTTCAAGTACTGTAAGCAAGGTGATTTTTGCCTTTGCCTTTTTAGCCATTAATATGGCTTGATCCAGCACTTTTATACCCGTACCCGAAAAATCCACAGGAATTAGGATTTTTTTAATGTTGAATGAACTCATAACGCTAATTTATTATTATTGTTGGGTAATTTCAGTTTTTACAAGTATGCAATTTACGCTATTTTCAGGGAATATGCAACCACTATCTTTTACCGGATATATTCCTGAACTTTACGATTCATTATAAAACCACAATTATTGCATAAAATTCCGGCAATTGAAAGCTTTTCGCCCGCCATCCGAATATAGATTATATCATCTGTCACTTGCCAATCATCCTTATGGCATATAGGACAAATGCATTCACGGTCAGAATTATTATGAATGTGTTTGTCTATGGTCTGTTTTTGCATCGATGTTAGTTCCATTTTACTAATTATTCTCGAAATATATTAATTAAATTTTTAACGCATTGCCAAATTGTAGTGCAACAAAATTATCCCCAAATTATTTTTTAGTATATGACTTTCATTACACTACAATATGACATTTGTCACATTTCAGGGCAAGGTAATAAAAATATAAATCCAATGGATGTTAAATAGTCAACAAGCAATTAATTGCTTGTAAACATTTGCAGTGATTAAAAACCACAAGATTTATTTATATAATTATTTCGTGTATACGGTACAAAGGAAGCATTGTACCCCTTTTAAAAATCAAACTATTGTCTGTCATTCCCCAAACGGTTGTTTCAACCATCTTCATACCTTCCATATCTTCGAATACGATTTTTACTTTATCGTTAAACAAATTTCCAAGTTTCATCGCACGCTTTGCTTCGTACATCCTTTGCGTTATTTGTTCAGCATCCAATAGGACTTCTTGTTGAGGAAACTGTATTGTATCCAGCAGTTCTCTTTCAATGGTGACAATAGTTTCTGGAATAGCATTCATAACAGGTAATTTTATAATGTAAATATACGTATTAAGTTTACCGTTGTGGCAACTACTTATTAACAAACATATTTTTATGTTGAAAACTATACATAAAACGAGAAAGAAGAATTTGAAAAGTGAAGCTTCTTTTGAAAAATAATACTTAGTTATTTGAGATTTCAAAGCATTCCTGTTCCATAATCCTGATTTTTCAAGCTTTTAATTGTAAGTCTGGAAAAACTAACGTATTTCTATTTCCCTTAAAAAATTTAGCTGATCATTCCGGGTAGAGGAATGCAAAGATTTATCCTAACTATTCGTATTTTCGCCTTTCGCAATGGTAAAAGAACCTACACCGGTATGGGATACTCCCCTTATGAAACAGTACCAGGGCATAAAAGCCAAGTACCCTGATGCCATATTATTGTTCCGCATAGGTGATTTTTATGAAACGTTTGGTGAAGATGCCAAACAAGTATCCAATATTTTGGGAATCGTACTCACTAAAAAATCCATAGGCAATAATGCTACCACTGAGCTGGCAGGGTTTCCTTATCATTCTATGGATAGCTACCTGCCCAAGTTGGTTCGTGCAGGGCACCGGGTTGCCATCTGCGATCAATTAGAAGACCCTAAAGTGGCTAAGAAGTTAGTGAAACGCGGAATTACCGAATTGGTAACACCCGGCGTTTCTTATAATGACAAGGTTCTTCAACACAATACTAATAATTTTTTAGCCGGGGTTTACTGGAAGGATAAGCAAGCAGGAGTAGCTTTTTTAGATGTTTCTACGGGCGAGTTTTTAGTCGCGCAGGGTGACAGGGATTATATAGAAAAGCTTTTGCAAAGCTTCCAGCCCACGGAAGTTTTATATCCCAAAGATCATAAAAAAGAATACGAAGAAATATGGGGCGATAAATATTACAGCTATGCGCTTGACGGATGGATCTTCACGGAAGATTACGCCACAGAACTATTGCTGAAGCGCTTTGATACATTATCGTTGAAAGGCTTCGGGATAGAAGGCATGAAAGAGGCTGTGATAGCCGCCGGAGCAGTGTTGAAATATTTGGCCGATACGCAGCACGACAAAGTGGCGCACATTAATAAAATATCCCGCATAGAGAGGGACCATTTTGTTTGGCTGGATGAATTCACTATCCGTAATTTGGAGTTGGTGCAAACCATTCACGACAAAGGAAAATCCTTACTTGAGGTGATGGATAAAACCTGTTCGCCCATGGGAGCAAGGCTTTTGAGAAGATGGATTACGTTCCCCCTTAAAGATAAATTACTGGTTGATGAGCGTTTGGGTATGGTAGATTTTTTTCTGAACCATGAAGATTTTATGGAAAAAGTTGCTCAGCAACTCAAGTCGATCGGTGATTTGGAACGAATCATTTCAAGAGTTGCGGTTTCTAAAATATCACCCCGAGAAGTAGTGCAATTGAAAAATGCTTTGCACTCTATAGAAATATTGCAGAAAGAATGTGCGGCAACCGGGGAGGCCCATTTCATAAAAATATCCGAGCAGTTCAATCCGTGCAAAACCATATCGGAACGCATTGCAAAGGAAATTATGCCGGAACCTCCGGCCCTTGTTAATAAAGGGAATGTAATATGCAGCGGGGTAAACGAGGAATTGGACGAACTGAGGAAAATTGCATTCTCCGGTAAAGATTATTTAGTGCAAATCCAGCAACGGGAAATTGAACGTACCGGAATACCCTCGCTAAAAGTTGGGTTTAATAACGTCTTTGGATATTATTTAGAAGTTACCAATACACACAAAGATAAAGTTCCTGCTGAATGGATTCGAAAACAAACCCTTTCCAATTGCGAGCGGTTTGTTACTGAAGAATTGAAACAATACGAGGAAAAAATATTAGGTGCTGAAGAAAAAATATTGGTACTCGAAGAAACACTCTTCAATAACCTGGTACTTGCATTGACAGATTATGTTTTGCCTGTGCAACTAAATGCCTCACTCTGCGCCCGGCTAGACTGCTTGTTATCGTTTGCCCGAATTGCCAGAGAGCATAATTATGTAAAACCGCATATTAACGAAGGTAAAAAAATTGAGATCAAAAATGGAAGACACCCTGTTATTGAACAGCAACTACCGGTGGGAGAGGCTTATGTAGCAAACGATATTTTTTTAGACGATGAAAGCCAACAAATATTGGTAATAACCGGACCTAACATGTCCGGTAAATCTGCCTTATTAAGACAAGTTGCGCTTATCGTTATCATGGCACAAATGGGCAGTTTTGTTCCGGCCCAGAATGCCGAGATAGGCATAGTAGATAAAGTATTCACACGGGTTGGAGCATCCGATAATATTTCTTCCGGGGAATCTACTTTTATGGTAGAGATGAATGAAACCGCCAGTATCCTGAATAATATATCTGAAAGAAGTTTAATATTATTAGATGAAATTGGCAGGGGCACCAGCACCTATGATGGTATCTCTATTGCATGGGCCATAGCGGAGTTTATCCACGAACACCCGGAAGCAAAAGCTAAAACATTATTCGCAACCCACTACCATGAGTTGAATGAAATGGCTGCCTTATACAAACGAATCAAAAATTTTAATGTCTCGGTAAAAGAAGTTAAAAACAAAGTGATCTTTCTGCGCAAACTGGCGCCCGGAGGAAGTAACCACAGCTTCGGCATTCATGTCGCCAGAATGGCCGGAATGCCTGTGAAAGTGGTACAAAGAGCCAATGAAGTATTGAGTCAATTAGAGAATTCGCATAGTCCTGCTTTAAATGCAAAAGGAATTAAACCTTCTGAAACAGATGATAATTTACAATTGAGTTTCTTCCAGCTTAACGACCCTGTTTTAGAACAGATCAAAGAGGATATTCAAAATACAGATATTGATAATCTGAGCCCCCTTGACGCTCTATTGAAATTAAACCAGATAAAGAAACATCTGAACGGCTAGTAAGCCTGCTCTTTACCAAAAATAACATCCGTCAGTTTTTGGGCGTTTTTGCTATTGGAATAAATATTTTGCAAAATTGCTTTACGACTATTTATTTCTTCCTGCGGAAAATCTTTTTCAAAAAGCTCCGGAATTATTGTCCTCATTTCGGCAGCATCTTTTGCGACATAGCAAAACTGAGCTAGTCCATTATCTTTCACCATAGGGGGATTAACCACACAATAGCGGCCTTCAAAGAGTGAGTTAATGAGTTTGTGTTTTATACCGGTGGGTTGAAATGTAGGCAGCACATGTACTTGTGCATTCTGAATTAAATCTTTTAACTCCGTTGCCGTTGGAGAATCTATGAACTCTATATTTTTCGCCTTGGTATTTTTAGAAAGTGAAGAAGCATTTTTTCCCACAATCATCAATGGGACGCCTAAGTCGGGGAAAACCTCCTGAATAAGAAAGTCAGCAGCTTTCCGGTTTTCTTCCACGCTAAGATTTCCATGGTACATGGCATAGTTGCCCCTGCCGGGTTTGCAATCCACAGTATCATTATATATAAAAGGCGGCAAATATTCCACATTTGGAAATTGGATTGAAAGAGTAGTATGGTCGCGTTCTGAAACAGAAAAAAGTGCCCGGGCACGTTCCAAATTTTTTTCAAACTTCTTCAATCTCTTTGATTCAGTTTTATAGTAAAATCTTTTGATGGGATGTATAGTAGCCTCGGCTAAGTATTCATAATATTCGCTCTCCACATTGTGCATTCTTACATAAAAAGGTTTTTGCTTATACCGGTCATCCATCAGGCATGCACAAGTATGCACGCCTTCCAGCAATACAGGAAAATCATCGGCAAACAACCTGTTAAATAATTCCTTATTTCTTCGGCTATATACTATATATGGTTCCGACCTGAACGGAAACTCCATGATACTTTTCCTCGGATAATAATGGACATGCTCACAATATTCATTGAGGCATGCGGCCTTTCCTCTGCCATATTCAAAACAATGCAGTATTATCTTAATCCCGAGTGCATGAAGATTCTTAATTCTGAAATACATATCTATTGCTGCGCCGTAGTTTGCCGGATAGGGCACATCAAGGTCAACAATATGAATAATCTTTTCTTTCATTTAAGTAACGCAAAGTAAACAACTTAATCTTTACATGCTGTTAAATATATCAAAATGGGGCTTACTACTCACAGAAAATTTATCTTTGAACTGCATATTTAGTTATAAATAACATTTCCGGAATATTGGAATTCAGACAAATCTTAAAAAAGATATTCTTAAAAAACCCTTACGCACCCGCCTTCTGGCTTATGCTGGGGTTTATCGTTAAGGGCGCACTATTCCTGGGCGTAGTATTTAACCACCCCTACCATGATATTGCGGGCATATGGGGTGCCACCATGGGAGATGATTCTTCCTATATTGTGCCGATAGATAATTTACTGAAACATGGTGTTTATAGTCCCGATTACCGCATGCCCGGCTATGGGGCAGTTTACTTATTATTTCGCCTTTTCTTCAGGCAGGCAGGGGCATGTAATTCGCTCCTTGTCCTTCAACTTATTCTTGCCGCAACAAGTGTTTATTATTTAGCCTTAACAGCTAAATATTTATTTAAAAAAGATTCTATTTTTTATGCGGTATTTTACCTTTTCCTTCTTTCTTCCTTTTCTAACTTTTTTGATGCATACATTGGCAGCGAAAGTTTATGTACGTCTTTATTAATATTCAGTATCTATTTCTTTGTAAGATATTTTCAAGCTAAAAAAGACAAGTATTTGTTTTTTTCAGGATTGTTTGCAACTTGGGCGATTTTCACCCGCCCCGTATTTATAGGTCTTTTAGCAATATGCTGCCTGTTAATTTTGATTCACAAAAGCACAAATTTTAAAACAAAATCCAAATCCATTTTTTTATTTTTGATTGTATTTGTTTTATGTGAAGGCTCCTGGATTTACCGCAATTATGAAACCCATGAACAATTTCTGCCTGCCACCACATCCGGGGAGTTTTACCCCGAGGACGTTGCATCTTACCTGCAGCCTCTTTTTGAGTTTACCGAATCCTGGGGCGGAGTATGTTCCTTAACAAACAAGCCTCCGGATATTAATTGGTTCCAATATCATTATGCCGGACAGACCCCAATTACCCATTTTGATTCTCTTCCGGACAATATTTATACCTCTGCCTATAACAAAGACAGCCTGCTGCGTTTAAAAAAAATGATTAAAGACCTGCAAAATCCTTCCATTGATAAAGCTACAGTTTCCGCTTACCAGTTTGAACTTCAAACAAAATTTAATCAATACGGACTTGCTTTTAAAAGAGAAAAACCGTTTGTATATTTTGTAAAAGCACCAACGAAAATGATATGCGCCATGTTATATTGCTCCATTACCAGAAATTACCTAAACAGGGGCCAATCGGTACCTATTTTGGGAAGCTTCATAACTGCTATTAATTACTTGATTTACCTGACAATTGTTCTGTCCGGATTAATAGGAATCTTAGTTCTTACAATTTCAGGCATAAAAAAGCTTTCCTACTTACTGGTTATCCCCCTTACTCCATTATATATCCTCCTTGTGCATCCATTTATATTTCGCTTTTTTGACACTCGCTTCCTGATGCCTGTCTTTCCTTTTCTTATCGTATGTTCTGCCTATGTTCTGGTAGAATTGGGTGAAAGAATTTCATTTCTACGAACAAGGCTACTATAGATAGGAAGCCCAAACACCGCTATTTTCATTATTTTTGCAATCCTGACTAGAATCCATGGGATCAGAAACTGATATATACATAGACCCGACCGCTATTATCGACCAAGGCAGTAAGATTGGCGAAGGCACTAAAATATGGCACTTTTGCCATATCATGCCGGGTGCTGTTATTGGCAAAAAATGCAGTCTGGGGCAAAACGTAATGGTTGCTTCGGGAGTAATATTGGGCAATAATGTGAAAATACAAAACAACGTATCTCTTTATGAAGGCGTAGTTTGTGAAGATGACGTGTTTTTAGGCCCTTCCATGGTGTTTACTAATATTATCAACCCGCGCAGCGCAATTATACGGCGAGGCCAGTACGCTAAAACAATGGTACATAAAGGAGCTTCGATAGGTGCCAATGCGACCATAGTCTGCGGACACGATATAGGTGAATTTGCCTTTATTGGCGCGGGTGCAGTAGTTACCAAGCATGTGAAACCTTATGCCCTTATGGTAGGCAACCCCGCCAAACAAATAGGCTGGATGAGTGAATACGGTCATCGCCTTAACTTTAATGCAGGTGGCATAGCCGTTTGCCCCGAGAGCAAAGAAAAATACAAATTGGAAAATGGACAGGTACATAAAATAACATCCGTTTGAAATGAACCCCGATAAGATAAAATTTGCCGTAATGGGCTGTGGACATATTGGTAAAAGACACGCTGAAATGATAAGCCGGAACAATGATACGGAGCTTGTTGCACTTTGTGATATTTTACCCGAAGAGCAAACAGGCGTGGAAAAATTTGATGTGCCTTACTATACTTCTTTTGATGATATGGTTGCTGATTGTGATATTGATGTTGTAAGTATATGTACCCCGAACGGCCTCCATGCCGAACATGCCCTTAAAGCCCTGGAGGCAAAAAAGCATGTGGTATGTGAAAAACCGATGGCCTTAAAAAAATCAGATTGCGAAGCCATTATATTTAAGGCCATGCAAATGAACAAACAAGTTTTTTGCGTCATGCAAAACCGCTATTCTCCTCCTGCAGAATGGCTGAAAGAGCTGGTAGAATCTAAGGCATTGGGGGATATCTTTATGGTTCAGGTGGACTGTTACTGGAACCGCGATGAACGCTATTATAAAGCGAATAACTGGAAAGGGAAATTGGATATGGATGGAGGCGTTCTATTTACACAGTTTTCACATTTTATTGATATGATGTATTGGCTTTTCGGTGATATTTATGATATCAAAGGGCAATTCAATAATTTCACACACACTAAAAATACCGAATTTGACGACAGTGGCACCGTTAGCTTCAAATTCCTGAAAGAAGGCATGGGCAGCCTGAATTTTTCTACTGCTGTCTGGGACCATAATTTTGAAAGCAGCTTAACTATTGTTGCGGAAAACGGCACAGTGAAATTAGGTGGTCAATATATGGACATGGTGGAATATTGCCATATTAAAAAACGGGAGAAACCCACCCTCCCTCCTACTAGTGCAGCTAATGATTACGGAACATATAAAGGTTCGGCAGCCAATCATCATTATGTAATCGAAAATGTAGTTAATACTTTGAGAAATAGCGCTACCGCATCTACCAATGCACTGGAAGGAATGAAGGTGGTTGAAATAATAGAAAGAATTTACGCATCAAAACAAAAATAAAATGTATCAGGATATTATTGACAAGAAAGCAAAAGTCTCCATTATAGGATTGGGATATGTAGGCCTGCCGATTGCCCTTGCCTTTGCGAGAAAGGTCTCTGTAATCGGCTTTGACATTAACAAAGAGCGGGTAGAGATGATGAAAAATGGCATTGACCCGAGTGGAGAATTAAAGCCGGAGGAATTTAAGAATTGTGATATTGAATTCACCTATTCTTTGGATGTATTGAAAAAAGCCAATTTTTATATTGTAGCGGTGCCAACACCCGTCGATCAGGCCAACAAACCTGACCTTAGCCCGGTGATTAAAGCCAGCGAAAGTATCGGCAAAGTGCTGAAGAAAGGAGACTATGTGGTATATGAATCTACTGTTTATCCAGGCTGCACCGAAGATGATTGCGTTCCGGTGCTTGAAAAGTTTTCAGGGCTTACGATGGGAAAAGATTTTAAAGTAGGCTTCTCTCCTGAACGGATTAACCCGGGCGATAAAATACACACCATCACCAAAATAGTTAAGATAGTTTCCGGCTGCGATGCGGAAGCATTGGATACTATTGCTAAAACATACTCGATTATTGTGGAGCCCGGCGTCCATAAAGCTTCCTCTATAAAAGTTGCTGAGGCGGCCAAAATTATTGAAAATACCCAGCGAGACGTGAACATTGCACTCATGAATGAGTTGTCTCTCATCTTTAATCGCCTTGGTATTAATACCTATGAAGTGCTGGAAGCAGCTGGCACCAAATGGAACTTCCTGAAATTTTCGCCCGGGCTGGTAGGTGGGCACTGTATCGGTGTTGACCCTTATTATCTCATTCATAAAGCAGAGGCTTTGGGCTACCATACGCATGTAATTAACTCGGGGCGTTATGTAAACGATTCCATGGGTTTTTATGTGGCGAAAAATACGGTAAAGAAAATTATTGCTACCGGAAAAGATATATCCAAAGCCAAAGTGCTGGTGATGGGCGCTACTTTTAAAGAGGATGTGAAAGACATCCGCAACTCCCGCATTGCTGATGTGGTGAAGGAATTAAAATCATTCTCACTTGCGGTGGATGTGGTAGACCCGTTGGCCGATTCGCACGAAGTGAAAGAAGAATATGGTTTTGAATTAGTGGACAAACCTGGCACTAATTACGACGCTGTGATTATAGCGGTAAACCATAAACAATTTCTCGGCTACGACGAAAACTACTTTGCATCTATATTAACACCCCAGGGAATAATAACCGATGTAAAGGGCATTTATCGGGGAAAGATTAAAAAATTCGGTTACTGGAGCTTATAAAAAACCAACTTATGAGAAATCTTAAAAACATATTGATAACAGGAGGTGCAGGATTCATTGGATCGCATGTAGTGCGCCGCTTTGTGAATAATTACCCTGACACGAAAATTGTAAACCTGGATAAACTTACATATGCAGGTAATCTGGAAAACCTGACCGACATTGAGAAAAAACCGAACTACACTTTTGTAAAGGGAGATATAGTCGACAGCGCCTTCATAGATGAACTTTTCAAAAAGCATAATTTTGACGGAGTGGTCCATCTGGCAGCCGAGTCGCATGTAGACAGGTCAATCACCCACCCCACCGAGTTTGCTATGACAAATGTAATAGGTACCATTAACCTATTAAATGCTGCCAAAAAAACCTGGGCAGGAAATTATGATAACTGTTTATTCTATCATGTTTCTACCGATGAAGTATATGGTTCATTAGGCGCTGAAGGTTTATTTACCGAATACACCCCCTACGACCCTCGCAGCCCCTACTCTGCTTCTAAAGCCAGCTCCGACCATTTTGTAATGGCATACTATCACACCTATCACATGCCGGTTGTTATTTCCAATTGCTCGAATAACTACGGGCCCAATCATTTTCCTGAAAAGTTAATTCCGCTTGCCATACATAACATTAAGGAAAATAAACCGGTGCCTGTTTATGGCAAAGGTGAAAACGTGCGCGACTGGCTTTATGTAGAAGATCATGCCTCGGCTATTGACCTGGCTTTTCACAACGGAAAAGTTGGAGAAACCTACAACGTAGGTGGAAACAACGAATGGAAAAATATTGATCTGATAAACCTGCTCTGCGAAATAATGGACAAAAAATTGGACCGTCCTGCAGGTACCTCAGCCAAGCTGATAACCTTTGTAAAGGACCGTGCCGGGCATGATTTGCGCTATGCCATCGACTCCTCCAAAATACAAAACGAACTCGGTTGGAAGCCCTCATTGGTTTTTGAACGGGGACTTGAAAAAACCGTGACCTGGTATCTTGCCAATGAAAAATGGCTGAACGATGTTACCTCAGGAGAATATCAGAAATATTACAAGGGACAGTACGAGGAGAGGTAAATATTCAACAATTAAGTTCAATGCCTAAACGAAAAAACTTAAACGGGCTTCCTAATGATTTGACGAAAAGTTATTTCAGCACCCTAAATCATTCTACACCAGGGTATATGGCTGACTGGTTGGTAAACGGAGCCAAAAAATTAGGATTAATAGAGGCTACGATAGATATCATAAATGAAACTATTGAACCTAGTGAACTCACCTTATTGCCACTCGCTTTTCCTTTAAAATACTTGAAAAAGATTATTGAAAAAGAATTATTAAAAAATGATTTTCCTTCTTATTTTATTGTGGAGGCTAAAATCAAAGTAACATTTACAAGTTTTACCAAACATCCAGCAGAATTAATTTGCTCAGCAACACTACTTGATCAAGAGGGTCATAAATATGAATGTCCGGCATTCACAGAATTTGCTTACGAAAAGGAATTTGACCCATTTAGTAAGAAAGCCTTATTCCCTTCACATAAAGTCTCAATATTTAAATCGCTGTTTAGGTGGCTAAATATTCATCCAAAAGAACATAAGTATACGAATCGCCTTAGCACTCGGAAATAACAATCTTATTAATTTTATCTCCTTGCTTTATTTGATCAATCACTTCTAATCCTTAAGAGCTTTTTCTTACCTTTGTAATCAATCATGGGAAAGGAATTTAATCTATTATCAGCACAATATCTTGATGCCTATTCAAAGGCTTTAAAGTTAGATTTATCTAAAGCCGCGAAAAAACTTAATGCAAAGAAGGCTTTCACAAAAGAAGATTTTGACCATTACATTATAGCTTCTTCCGTTTTTTCATCACGTATAGAGGGAAATAGTCTTGATTTAAATAGTTTTATGCGTTTAAGGTCCGGAAATCCTTCAGCCTATAAAAAAGAAGTTCGAGAAATAATATACCTGTCAGCAGCATACACATTTGCTTCAACCCATAAACTTACCCCCGCAAATTTTCTTGAAGCACATAAAATTTTTTCAACTCCCTTACTATCAAAAAATTCTGAGCGGGGAAAATTCCGCAAAATGCAGGTCGGGGTATATGACAGCAATACCGGTAAACCTATTTATCTTGCTATAGAACCAGAATATTTGTATAAAGAAGTTCCTAAACTATTTGACGATATTAAAACCCTTCTCAGGGAGAAATTAAATACGAAGGAAAAATTCTACTATGCCTCAATGCTGCATTTGTGGCTCGCAATGCTGCATCCATTCACAGATGGCAATGGCAGGGCTGCCCGCCTATTGGAGAAATGGTTTTTGGCTTCCACTATCGGTGATATTGCATGGTCGATCAATTCCGAAAAATATTATTGGGACAATCGTCCGGATTATTATAAGAACATATCGTTAGGCTTTAATTATTACGCACTTAAATGGGAAAGATGCATACCATTTTTGCTTATGCTCCCAAAGGTGTTAAAATAAATTGCCTACTCGAAAAATTACTCCGTAATAACAATCTTATTAATTTTGTCCCCTTGTTTTATTTGATCAATCACTTCTAATCCTTCAACCACCTTTCCGAAGCAGGTATGTTGCCTGTCTAAGTGTTTGGTATTAGTGCGGCTATGGCAGATAAAAAATTGTGAACCACCGGTATTTTTTCCGGCATGTGCCATGCTCAATACGCCTCTGTCATGATATTGGTTATCGCCAGTAGTTTCGCACATAATGGTATAGCCCGGTCCTCCGCTGCCTGTGCCAGTTGGGCAACCACCTTGTATAACAAAGTCCGGTATCACCCTATGGAAATTGAGTCCGTCATAAAAACCTTCTTTAGCTAATTTTACAAAGTTAGCCACCGTTCCCGGTGCATCTTTTTCATAAAGTTCCACTTTCATGTTGCCTTTTGCTGTCTGAATTTCTGCTGTTTTCATATTGAATTGTTTGTATTTGTCCTATTTAAGGACGGCAAAAATAGGCAAATACTGTGGTTTGTCGAAAATTATTTACGGGTAAGTCAGCAATTGTTTAATTCTTATATATATGCAGGGTCATTGACTTTTTCTAAAAAACACATTTCAGGGTGTATCTTAGCATTATGTCAAGAAGAAATAAACCTATAAACGAAAAAATAAAATTTACTATGCAGCCAAAAATATTTACTGCTTTTTGCCATATTCTATTGCAATTTATTGCAATTAGCAATGGAGAAAACTCGCAAATACATGATATTCAAAATATTATGAAAAATAAGAGAACACTTATTCATTGCATTTTTCATAGGTATTCCATTGTAATCTGTCGTTATTTCATTGCTAATTTACAAAATTCATTTTATACCTAAAAACGAATAATAAGTTTACAATAAACAAATAAAAATTTCTAAACACCAAAATTTCTGGCAATGGTAAAGCCAAGTTTAAAACCGCCTTTTAGCCAGGTATCGGTTGTGTAGGGAATAAAATTATTGCCTGTCAATCCGCTGGTATTGCTCAGGTTAATTTCAAAAACATGGCCTCCGGTGTGTAATTCTATTCCTGCCGAAAGTGCATTGTAATAAGGTGTAGGATTGTCTGTTCTGTATTGAGACATTATGTAATAATAGTCTACCACAATTCCCACAGTGCGGGTAAACATATACCGGCCGGCAATTCCAAGTGCAGGAATGGCATTTTCATCGAAGGTATTGTTGTTGGTATTAATGGTTTCCAAAATATGGTTTCTGTAACTTAGCGAAGGCACAACCTCCAATGACAGGCTATTAGTAATCCGCGAAGCGATTATTATTTGAGAGAGATAGGAAAACCGGTCAGCTATACTTCGCCTGCTTTCGGCTTCTGCTGTGCCACTATATAAGGTAGAAGTATCTTCGGGTGTAATACTCAAATCCCCATTCACAGCAATTGAAACGGGAGAACCTCCTCTCTTTTGGTCCAAAAACCTGTATTTACCATAAATATCAATCAACTCCTGATCTTTGCTTCTGCAAAAGCCAAGCATAAACCTTTTGGTTATTCCGAAATCAAACCCGAATAAAACATCGGAAGCCACGTCAAAACCATACAGTGTATGGAATCCTCCGTTAGATGCAGTACCCATACTACCCAGCCGGTGCATAAAATAAACCTCCATAAAACCGGGTGCTACTGTTTGGGTTGTGGGAGAATTAATTAACCTTTCATCGTTCCAGGTTGGAGGTAAGGTTTTTGACCGGGACGTATCTATTAAAGATTGGGCAAAGCAACTATCAGCGACTAATATCAAACCAAAAAACAGTAATAATCTTTTAAGCATATCGTATTTTACTTTAGTATTTAATCAGCCCACAGATTGGCATTAATAGTTCCATGACAACTATTGCATGCCCCTGTTAAAGCAGCACTGGGCATATACCGGGTTCCTGCAGATGATGTGATGGCAGGATACAAACCGTTTGCAAAAGAAACGGGCGAAGTAGTATAAAAATTGCCGCTTTTATCAACTTGCAGCGTGGCGACAAGCTCCCCACCACCTAAGGGTTGCGTATATAATCTTACAATGGAATTTTGAACGGCGCTATCACCCTTAATACTGTCGAAAGCCGTTCCACCCACCCTAAAACAGCCTGCACCGGCACCCCCATTGGGGCTATGACAGCCCATACAGTTTCCGGTCATTTTTTTGCTTTCATGTGCATTGTAGCTGCTTATTTCCGTTTTGCCGCAGCCACTGCTCACACATGACTGAATTACAAATGCAGAAAAAACTATCAGTACCAATCCTATAACAAAGTTTCTTTTCATAATTAACTGAAACATAATAAAGTGTACAAAATTATTCTATTCTCATTATACTAGACGTGATAAACATCAAAAAGGTTCGGCGACGAATTTCTTTTTTTACAAAATACACTTAAAAAGCCTTTCTTCTAACTATTATTCAACCGTTAACTCAAAAACCTTTTGCTCTTTAAATTCCGTAAAGCCCAGTGCCCTGTAAAATTGATGCGCTTCGATTTGCTTTTTATTACAACGTGCCCTTAATTTTCGAACATGCTTTTCTTTTGCCACCTCAATGGCGGAATTCACCAAAAGCTTCCCAACGCCTTGTTTGCGGTAATTTCCATCAATTATAAGTCCTCCTATTTCAATAAAAGATTTTGATTCGAGCCGGACCGTCCTGAAAATATGTATCCAGCCTATTATGGTATCATCCGTATAGGCAACAAAAGCTGCCTGGTCTTTGTTAGAAAGTATTTCCTTTATGTTTTCAATCGTTTCCTCAGAACTAAGTTGATATCCCAATTGAACAGAAAGCGCTTTTATTGCGGGTGCATCAGCATCATTAACCGGTCGGATTCGGATACTCATTTGAATAAATAAATTATAAGCACCCCGTTCTGCCCCCATCTACAGGCAGGTTGATGCCATTAATATAAGAGGCATCAGGGGAGGCAAGAAAAACCACCGCATTGGCAATCTCTTCGGAGGTAGCAAACCTTCCTGCCGGGACTTTGCTTATCATATCTGCTTTTACCTGTTCGGGGCTTTTGCCTGTTTTAGCCGAAGTATTTTTTATAATCTCCTCTATACGGACTGTCTCTGTGGAACCGGGGAGCACGTTATTTACCGTTATTCCGAAAGGAGCCAATTCAAACGACATTGTTTTTGCCCAACTGGCAACAGCAGCGCGGATAGTATTAGATACGCCCAATCCTCTTATTGGCTCTTTAACAGAGGTAGAAATAATATTGATGATGCGTCCGAATTTGTTCTTCTTCATCCCGGGGATAAGAAGTTGAGTGAGTATATGATTACAGATTAAATGCCTTTGGAACGTTTGGGTAAAATCATCCACTTTGGCATTTATTATCTCGCCACCGGGAGGGCCACCTGAATTATTTAATAAGATATGGAAGTCATTTCCGCCTGCTAAATAGTTCTCCACGTTTTTCTTAAGCTCTTCCGGTTGGTTGAAATCTGCAACAATATAATCGTGCTTCTGGCTGGTATTGGTCGGAAGTTCTTTCAATGTCTGCTTTAACGCATCTTCATTACGCGCGACTAAAGTCACGCTTGCACCTTGCTTCGCAAGAAGCATAGCAGAGGCTTTACCTATACCTTGTGTGCTTCCACACACCATTGCATGTTTATTCGTTAAGTCTATCATGGTTTATTAGTTTATTTTAGACATTTCCCAATTTCCACCTGTTTTTATTATTTTCAACCACATTAGAATATTTATCACAATTCCAAAATATTTAAAATTATATTCTCCTTTATAATAATTATTTTCAATTTCGATTCCCTTATAATATATAGGTTTATGTTTCTTCGTTTTATCTATTTTTACCCGATAATTCCCTGTTTCACTATCTTTTACAAGTTGCGTCAAATAAGGCATCTTTTTTACAAACCAAACTTTATTTCCGTTAATGTTTCCTGAAATTGTTCCCCTACCCTCCATTCCACCATTTAATCTATTGTCTTCAACCCATCCCTTAAAATGTTTCTCATCCAAATCTGTTATTTCAATAGTGAAATAAGTCTTATCGAATCCTAAAGACTTAGTAATTTTATTATTATCGAATTGGTAAAAACCATTATATTGCCCTTTAGTTAATGCCATCACTTTAATGCTTGTTTCAAATCTTCTATAAGGTCACCGGCATCTTCAATACCAACACTCAAACGGATAAGCGAATCAACCACACCCGATTTTTCACGCACTTCTTTTGGAATAGAAGCATGTGTCATCGTTGCAGGGTGCCCACAAAGTGATTCAACCCCGCCTAATGATTCAGCCAATGAAAACACCTTGAATCGTGAAAGTACTTTATGTGCTTCTTTAATATTATTTGCTTTTAGAGTAAACGACACCATTCCCCCAAAAGCATTCATTTGTTGCTTGGCGACTTTATGGTTTTTATGCGTTGGCAAGCCCGGAAAATAAATTTTCCCTACTTTAGGGTGAGAAAGTAAATATTTGGAAACTTTAATAGCATTCTCGCAATGCCTGTCCATGCGTACATGAAGGGTTTTAATGCCTCTCAAAACAAGAAAACAATCGTGAGGAGAAGGAATAGCACCGCAACTGTTTTGTATAAAACGCAATTGCTCTGCTAATATATCATCATTGCAGACAATAGCTCCCATAATAACATCGGAATGTCCGCTTAGATATTTCGTTACCGAATGCACCACAATGTCTGCCCCAAGCTTTAAAGGATTCTGCAAATAAGGAGTAGCAAAGGTATTGTCAACAGCAACCAGTATTTTATTTTTTTTAGCAAGGGAAGCTATAGCTTTAATGTCAATAATGTTGAGCATAGGATTGGTAGGTGTTTCAATCCAAATAAGCTTGGTGTTCTTATTGATATACTTTGCCACCAGTTTAGGGTCTTCCATGGGAATAAAATGAAACTTTATTCCGTAATTGGCAAATATCTTAGTGAACATGCGAAATGTACCCCCATATAAATCATTGGTAGAAATTACCTCATCACCCGGCTTCAAAAGCTTAGCAACACAATCTTCTGCTGCCATGCCGCTGCTAAAACAAAGTCCGTGCTTACCTTCTTCCAGCGCAGCCAGGTTAGCTTCCAATGCAGTGCGGGTAGGATTGTGGGTGCGGGAATATTCGTACCCTTTATGTTTGCCGGGGGCTGCCTGCACATAGGTAGATGTTTGGAAAATGGGAGTCATTATGGCTCCGGTGGAAGGGTCAGGTTCCTGCCCTGCATGGATGGCTTTGGTCGCAAATTTCATAGTATCCTAATAGTTATTTGCCCCAAATATAGGCTTAAATCTAAAAATACTTCTCCCGTAAATTAATAGTAATAATTATGTTTGTAGATTAGCAACATATTTTAACCAATATCTATGAAAGGAATTATTCTTGCAGGTGGCTCAGGAACACGTTTACACCCGCTTACATTGGCTCTCAGCAAGCAGCTAATGCCTATTTACGACAAGCCTATGATATATTACCCCTTATCTGTATTAATGATGACGGGCATTAAGGAAATACTTATTATTTCAACCCCTCATGATTTACCGGGATTTAAAAGATTACTGGGAGACGGCAAAGCCCTGGGCTGTAGCTTTGAATATGCTGAACAGCAGGTGCCCAATGGACTGGCCCAGGCATTCGTGATAGGAGAAAAATTTATAGGAAAAGAGAAAGTGGCATTGATTTTGGGCGATAATATATTTTATGGAGGCGGTCTTGGAAGATTGTTGCAGTCGAACCATAATCCGGATGGCGGAATTATTTATGCCTACCATGTTTCTGACCCGGAACGATATGGTGTAGCGGAGTTTGATAAAAACAACAAAGTAATATCCATAGAAGAAAAGCCTGCAAACCCTAAATCGAACTATGCAGTACCGGGCTTGTATTTCTATGATAATACGGTGGTGGGAATCGCCAAAAATCTTAAGCCAAGCCCGCGTGGCGAATATGAAATTACCGATGTAAATAAGGAATATCTGAAAATGGGAAAACTGAAGGTAAGTGTGCTTGACAGGGGAACAGCCTGGCTTGATACCGGAACCTTTGCTTCACTTATGCAGGCAAGTCAATTTGTCCAGGTAATTGAAGAGCGCCAAGGCTTGAAAATAGGCTGTATTGAAGAAGTGGCCTACCGCATGGGATACATAGATAACAACCAACTGAAAAAGCTTGCTCAACCATTGTTGAAAAGCGGATATGGAAACTATCTGATGACGTTAGAGGCTTTCGTATCTTAGCAATCCCAATTTAAGTTTTAAAATGATATTACGCACCTCCCATCTTATAAAAAAATATAAACGGCGCACTGTTGTAAATGATGTATCTGTTGAAGTTCGCAAGGGTGAAATTGTTGGACTGTTGGGCCCTAACGGAGCAGGAAAAACAACCACATTTTATATGACAGTTGGATTGGTTAAGCCGAATGCAGGCGAAATATTCCTCGATGATGTGAGCATTACGAGTGAACCTATGTATAAAAGGGCGAAAATGGGGATATCTTATTTGCCGCAAGAGGCATCGGTCTTTCGAAAGTTAACCGTGGAAGATAATCTGAAACTAGTACTCGAAATGACATCGCTTACCAAAGAAGAACAACAAAACAAAGTAGAATCTCTTTTGGAAGAATTTGGGCTAACTCATATCCGTGATGCAAGGGGTGATGTACTTTCAGGCGGAGAAAGAAGACGTACCGAAATTGCCCGTTGCCTGGCCGTAAGCCCTTCATTTATATTACTGGATGAACCCTTTGCAGGTATTGACCCTATTGCCGTTGAGGATATACAAAAAATCATATCTACCCTTAAAAGTAAGAATATCGGGATACTTATAACCGATCATAACGTGCATGAAACGTTGTCAATCTGCGACCGATCATATCTTCTTTATGAAGGAAGAATACTAAAAGCGGGAACTACCGAAGAACTTGCCAACGACCCTGAGGCACGCAAGTTGTATCTTGGAGAAAAGTTTGAGCTGAGACCATAATAATCATGGCAAAATTTACCTCGCAATATGAATTGGCTTATTCGGAGGCCTTTAATAAGCTCAATACAGCACAGCGACAAGCTGTCGAGAATATTGAAGGGCCTGTACTTGTTATTGCAGGACCAGGTACAGGAAAGACCCAAATTCTTGCTACGCGTATAGGTAAAATATTGCAGCAAACGGATACTCCCCCGCATGGCATCCTATGTCTCACCTATACCGACACCGGAAGAATGGAAATGCGTAACAGGCTTTTTAATCTTATTGGACCGGCCGCTTACCGGGTAAATATCCACACCTTTCATTCCTTTTGCAACGAGGTAATCCAAGATAATACCTCTTATTTCGGAAGGCAAAATATGGAGCCTATCTCTGACCTTGAACAATTAGAGCTATTTAACGAATTACTGAAAAACCTCCCCATTGAAAGCAGGCTCAAAAATTTTAAAAGCGATGTAAATTACGAGGTTAAAAAGTTAATAAACTTATACGAACGTTATAAGAAAGAGAACTGGTCGGTAAAATTCTTAAACGACAAAATTGATTCATATTTGAAAGATCTGCCCGACAGGGATGAATTTATTTACAAAGTAAATTCAAAAAATTTCAAGAAAGGGGATCTGAAAATTAGCGCAATAAAAGAAGAAACCGAAAAAATGGAAAAGCTGCGTGAGGCGGTTAACCTATATCCTGTTTACGAAGCTATGATGCGTGAAAAGCGACGCTACACTTTTAATGACATGATACTATGGGTGCTGAAAGCATTTGAAGACAATCAAAATATTCTTTTGAATTACCAGGAGCGTTATTTATACTTTTTGGTGGATGAATTTCAGGATACCAGCGGTTCTCAAAAACAATTGCTTCAACACTTGATTAATTACTGGGAATCGCCTAACGTGTTTGTTGTAGGTGATGACGACCAATCCATATTTTCGTTTCAGGATGCCAATGTCAAAAACATTACAGATTTTGCCATTGAATATTCCAAGGGGTTGCGGAAAATTGTATTGACAGAAAATTACCGCTCTACACAAAACATTTTAGATGCAGCCAAAAGCCTCATTGAAAAAAACAAAGAACGTTTTGTAAACATTGACACATCGTTGAATAAGGATCTGAAAGCAGCGAAACCCGCCATAAAAGACCTGAACATTCCACCCCTGATAATTGAATATCCCAATCCGGCCAACGAAGCAATTTGCATAACTACTAAAATAGAAGAACTCATTTCTGTTGAAAAAATAAATCCTTCCGAAATTGCTGTCATCTTTCGCAATCACAGGCAGGTGGAAGATGTAGTTAATTATTTTGAAAAGAAAAGTATCCGGTTCAATATGAAACGGAATATAAACATACTGGAACTGCCTTTAGTAAAAAAAACACTTGCCTTATTGGAATATATTGCCTTAGAATCGAACAAAGAATATAGCGGCGATGAGATGCTTTTTGAAATCCTGCACTATGATTTTTTTAATATCCCTCCTATAGATATAGCCAGGCTAAGCCGGCAAGTGGCACAAAAAAATTTTAACTGGAGAAATGAAAAAACCTCCCTCAGGCGAGCTATCAGCGAAGAGGGAAGCACGGCAAAACCCGACCTCTTTAGTGGTGAGGAAGCAAGTCAATTAAAAAAAATAAGCGATGTACTGGAAGAACTTATTAAAGCTGCTAACAATCTGACCTTGCAAGTATTATTTGAGGTGGTTATACGCGAAGCCGGTATCCTAAA